>BNJV01002648.1_pt1 | contig 176778 bp, 208 predicted proteins | sample 8540591 | NCBI WGS metagenome assembly BNJV01 (sample SAMD00202457, study PRJDB9452) | human saliva metagenome | host: Homo sapiens
ACCAATCTGGTTAATATTGTTATACGTTTTTACACTAAATACCATAATTTTATTCCTCTTAAATCAATGTATCCCGTGGTGAGCTGCTTCATCAAGTTCTTGATAAAAGGCTTTCTCTCGCTTAGTTTTGATTTTCTGATAAGCAAGACGTTCACCATCAATAGGAACCTTGCCACAATAGACATAGCCAAGTTTCTCCAAAATATGCTGCATGACAGTATTCTTTTCATGCGTATCGCAACGAAAATCATGAGCATCAGTCCCCTCAATAAGACCTTGAATGAAGGTTTGAGCAATGCCCTGACCCGTAAATTCACTTAAAACGGCGATTCTATGAAAAGTAATGTAGCGCTTATTGTGATGTTTCCAGTCCCCGTCATAGATTTTGTCGTAAGCAGGGTCTCCATCAACAATCACCGCAGCATAAGAAACGATTTGACCATCAACAATTCCTACATAGGCCTGCCCATTAAGGACATCGTCAAAGATAGTTTCTTCAGTAGGGTAACCATCAGCTCCTTGCCATTGGGTACTCCCCGCTTCTGCTAAAGCAGTTCTAGCACTCTCAATCACAGTCATGATAGCCCCAATTTCATTTGGGAAGGCTTGTCTAATTTCCATCTCTTTACCTAATTATTTATTTTCGGCTTCAAATTTCTTCATAAAGTCAATCAAGTCAAGTACACCCTGACGTGGGAATGCATTATAAACACTAGCACGCATACCACCTACTGAACGGTGTCCTTTGATATTCTTGAAACCAAGAGCATCTGCTTCTGCTACAAATTTAGCATCCAACTCTTTACTTGGTGTTACAAATGGGATATTGCAGACAGAACGATCCTTGGCATCTTTGACAGGATTTGTGTAGAAATCAGATGACTCAATGTAATCGTAGAGAAGTCCTGATTTCTCACATTGAATTTCAGCCATCTTGTCCACGCCACCAATTTCATTTTTAACCCAGTCAAAGACAAGTTTGAAATATAGATGTTGAAACATGGTGGTGTATTGTAAAGTGATCCTGCTTCAGCTTGAATACGGTAATCCAACATGGCAGACAATTGTGGTTGGTCGTTAAGGAAGTCTTCACGAACGATAACCACTGTCACCCCAGCAGGTCCAATATTTTTCTGAGCACCAGCATAGATAAGGGCAAAGTCCTCAACATTGTAACGAGCAGCCAAAATATTTGAAGACATATCAGCTACAATTGGCACACCATTAGTATCAGGCAAATCGTAGATAGATGTTCCTTCAATGGTATTGTTCGTTGTCAAGTGAACATAAGCAGCTTCTGGATCAATTGTTGCTGGGTCAAAACTTGGGATATGATCGTAAACAGTTTCTTCTGAAGAAGCCAAAAGAATTGGTTCAAACGGAATAGTTTTTGAAAGTTTAATAGCTTCTGTATAAGCTTTTTTACCCCATGAACCACCTACAAGGTAGTAAGCTTTCTTACCTTGAGCGAGGTTAAGTGGGACCATTGTAAATTGTGTTGAAGCACCACCTTGCAAGAAAATAACCTTATAGTTATCAGGAATGGCCATGAGCTCACGAAGTGTCGCTTCCGCATCTTTAACGATTTTGTCAAATTCTGGAGAACGGTGGGACATTTCTAGCACGGACATACCGGAATCTTGATAGTTAAGCAATTCAGCTTGGGCTTTTTCAAGCACTGGTTTTGGTAATGTAGCAGGTCCTGCTGAGAAATTATAAATTGTCATAAAGACACCTCCAAAATTTTAATGGTCCTATTATAGCGAATTTTCTGAATATTGTAAAGTGTTAACAGTAAAAAACGAACGGGATTAACCGCTCGCCTCAAAAAAGTTAGGTATTTTATGTATATTCTTATCAGTAATTGATTTTAGTATCCGTTTATTTTTGCTTAAGAAAATAGGCTGCCCCAATTAGATTAGCTCCATTATGATGATGACAAGCAACAATCTCGGGACGTTTAATAATTTTACCGATAAAGTCAATCTCATGGTGAACCTTATCAAACTGGCGGTTGACCTCCTCGATAAGAATCGGCTGGGCTGAAATGCCACCTCCAATAACAAGGGTTTCCATATCAAAGATGGTTTGAAGATTCAAAATGGTAATGGCTAGATTACGACAATAGTTTTCAAAAAGCGAATAGACTGTTTTATCTCCTGCATTTATGGCCTTAAATGCGGCTAAACCATCCTTTAAATCTGAATTACCTAGCACTTCATTTACCTTGGTAATTAAACCGACAGCCGACAAAGTCATGCCTCGCATCAATGAAGGATCAACTTTTTCCATTTGAACTGGTAAAAGAAAGGTCAACTCACCCGCTTGAAAGTGGCTTCCTTGAAAAAGTTTACCATTAATAATAAATCCACCACCTAGACCTGAACCCAAAACAAGGGCTGCACCATTGGTCACTCCTTGCAAATGACCTGTGGCTAGCTCTGCCAAGGCTACTGCTTTACCGTCATTAAGAGCCATCACAGGCAGATGGTACTTAGCTTCGAGGACCTCTTTAATACGAAAGCCGTGAAAGAACCTCAATAAGCCACCATGATAAATGACACCCTCCTCAGTATCAACCGTCCCTGGAACACTAATTGCAATACCTGATAGGTCTTCTTCAACCGAAGTAACTATCTGATCAATCACGTCAATAGCTTGTTCCAAGGTTTGTGGGGATGACTGCGTCGGCAGACTCTTTTCAATGGCAAACTCCTCCGAAACAAGTGCTGACTTCACCTGTGTTCCCCCAAAATCAATCGCTAAAATCGTCATAAGCATCCTCCACAGATTGTTATTCGTCATTATAACACAAAATAGCAAAAACTAGAAAAAACGGTTCCAAAATGCTATCATAAACTTACAGAATTAGATAAAAGGAGTATCTCACATGACTAAATTTCTACACACTTGTGTCCGTGTCAAGGACCTAGAAGCCTCACTTAAATTTTATAAAGAAGCTCTTGGTTTCAAAGAAGCTCGTCGCAATGATTTTCCAGAATATAAGTTCACCCTTGTCTACTTGCAACTCGAAGATGATCCTGATTACGAGTTAGAATTAACCTACAACTACGACCATGAAGCTTATGATCTCGGAGATGGATATGGTCATATCGCCGTTGGTGTTGATGACCTAGAAGCTACACACCAAGCTCATAAAGAGGCTGGCTATACTGTCACAGACCTCTCAGGTCTTCCTGGTAAACCAAAAATGTACTACTTTATCACTGATCCAGATGGCTATAAGATTGAAGTTATCCGTTTGACACAATTCCTAGAAAAATAAAACAAAAAAAGTCAGATCGTATAGATCTGGCTTCTTTTTGTGCTTAATTTTTATTATCTGTCTTTAAGGCTGACAAAATTTGGGTACGAATATCATCCACACCGTTTGGATTATTTGGTAGGAATAAGGTTTGATTGCCTTTAGCCGCAAAAGTATTAAGCGTATCTAAGTATTGGTTAGTCAAGAGAATAGACATAATCTGCTCTTCAGACATACCCACATTGGCCTCTTTAAGTTCTGCGATAGATTCAGCCAATCCATCAACGATTGCCTTACGTTGTTGGGCAATACCAACCCCGTGAAGACGATCTTTTTCAGCTTCGGCTTCAGCTGCTGTGACAATCTTAATCTTATCAGCTTCTGCCAATTCTTGAGCTGCTACACGCTTACGTTGAGCAGCATTGATTTCGTTCATAGACTGTTTAACTTCAGCATCTGGTTCAACTTTGGTAATCAAGGTCTTAACAATGATATACCCATAAGTTGTCATTTCTTCGGCCACTTGGTGTTGAACCTCAAGGGCAATTTCATCCTTCTTCTCAAAGAGCTCATCAAGTGTCAATTTAGGAACTGATGAACGGAGAGCATCCTCAATGTATGATTTAATTTGAGCTTCTGGACGCATGAGTTTATAGTAAGCATCTGTTACATTTTGCTCATTAACACGATATTGAGTAGCCACATTCATCATGACAAAGACATTGTCCTTTGTTTTAGTCTCAACCACAATCTCACTTTGAAGCAAACGTAGTTGAATACGAGCGGCAATTTTATCGATACCAAATGGTAAACGCATATGAATCCCACTCGTTGCAATTTTTGATAACGTCCAAAACGTTCGACGATAGCCACTGACTGTTGACGTACAACGTAAAGCATACTGATGAGAATTCCCAAAATAATCAGGAAGGAAAACAGTAAAAAGAGAAGTGCTGCTTGCATGTTAAGTCCTCCAAAATAAACATAAAAAACTTCTTTGCTTTATTATAGCACAGTGATACAATTTTTCAAAAAAAAATAGTATAGCTCGTTCGAAATAGTATAAAAGAGACACTTTCTTTATCGCTTATGTGTTAGCACTCCTAAAAAGTTGGAAGCTCCTGTCAATCGAGAGAGTTGTACGCAACAGGCGAGACTTTTATTTGAAAAAAACATTAAAAATAGCGCAAAAAACTCTTCTTGTGCTATACTGTAATTGAGATTTTTTAAATTTTTGGTGTTAGAACTGTTGCCTCAGTCCTAGCACTTTTTCTTTGTCGTATTCTTGGTGTGTTGCGAGAATTTTGTAAATGATACGAAGTAGCTTATGTGCGCAAGCAATGACGGCTTTCATCTTACTTCCTCTTTGGGAAATTTTGCTATAAAAAGATGAAAACGCATTGTCTTTAGAGTGAACCGCAATCAATCCCGACATGGTCAAAGCCTGCTTGATATATCGATTTCCTTGCGTGATATGTGAGGATTTTTTAATGCCAGCACTTTCATAAGATCCTGGGCAGAGCCCAGCCCAAGAAGCTAAGTGTGCGTCTGATTGAAAAGCCTTCACATCTGGTCCAATCTCAGCTAAAATTGTGGCTGCACAAGTTTCACTCACACCAGGAATCATTTGAAGTAATCTATTTTCTTCAGGGAAACTCCTTTTCGATATAAGCTATTATTTCACTCCTTAATTTGTTCATGAGTTTTTGATACAATTGATATTCTTCTAGGCTTTGGTCCAAGAGAAATCGATCCTCCAGTGACAACTTCCCATTCATGGCCTCCATTAATTCTTCGGGACTTGCTTTGACATGCTTGTGAATACAAGCTGTCACATTGTCATAATCAATGAGTTCCCCATTGATAAAGAGCGTTAAAAGAGACTGTCCTGTCTTAGAGAAGATATCAGAAAGATAGCTGGTTAGTTTGATATTAGCACGTTGTAAGAGGTTATGAATCTCATTCTTTATTTGAGTTTGACGTTGTTTGTAAGAACGTAACCTACAAGTGAGTAAACGTAACTGCATCACTTCAGGGCTTGGAATGTAAGATGGCTCAATAAGTCCACAACGTCCGAGCTGTGCAATCCATTCGGCATCTTTCATGTCTGTTTTTCGACCAGGCACATTCTTAATATGTTGGGGGTTAGCTAATATCAAATTGAGTTCTGAGTCTGAGAATATATTAAAGAGTGGTACCCAATATTGGCCAGTGCTTTCAAAAAAGACATGTGTGACGTGATTTTCCAATAACCAATCTAAGGCGTTTTGGAGAGCTATAGTTGTTGTACCAAATTTTTTCTGAATCTTTTTAGGTTTATTGCTTTCTAGTGGACCATCTAGAATACAACAAACGATAGACTTTTGGTGGACATCAATTCCACAACAAGTTTCAATCATAACTTCCATTACAAAAACCTCCTGTTAACTATTGAACAATAGAACAAGAGGCTATTAGTAATTTTATTTTCATGCTCAAGGCATATTCGAGTTATCTCATGACTCTTGTTCATCCAGTTTTTGATACAGGCTAGGCAAAGCCCTATTAAAGACAACGGATTGGTATTGTTCACCTTCATTATAAGCCGAACTTTCTTTTCTGTCATGAGTTAGCAGGCTAAGCCTGCTTAGAGTTTTTGATGTAAGAAAAAAGGCTGAAACGATTGCGTTTCAGCCTCTTAGTATTTTCGAAAATAAAATCGTTTGAAGAATCATTCTAGATGGCATCTAAAACTCAAATCTCAAAAGACTTATTTACGATACATCTTGACTTGAAGGTAAATATCGTTATAGATTCCTAGCCATTTTTGTCCCAAGTTGTTATAGACTTCAAGATTTTTAATGGTTAATTCTGATGGATAAAAGGCTTTATCATCGGTGATACTCTTTGGAAGCAAGGCTTTAGCTGCTTGGTTAGGTGTGGCGTAACCGATATATTCAGCATTTTGGGCTGCATTTTCTGGTTTAAGCATGAAGTTGATAAAGGCATATGCCTCTTTTTCATGCTTTACAGTCTTAGGAATCACCAGATTATCAAACCAAAGGTTTGAGCCTTCAGATGGAACAACATAACGTAGGTCCTCATTTTTATCAAGCATCTCACTAGCTTCCCCTGAGAAGGTTACTCCTATGGCCGCATCACCTTGAACCATGTAGCCCTTCATCTCGTCACCAACAATAGCCTTGATATTTGGTGTTAGACTATTAAGTTTAGTTTCAGCCAAACGCAATTCAGTCATGTTCTTCGTATTCAAGCTATATCCCAGGCTATTGAGTGAGAAACCAAGGACTTCACGCGCACCATCAACTAGCATAATCTGGTTTTTGTAATCTGGTGACCAAAGATCATCCCAGTGCTGTGGTACTTTTTTCACCAATTTTGTATTATAAACAATACCGACAGTTCCCCAGAAATAAGGGATGGAATAGTCATTGTGAGGGTCAAAACTAAGCCCTTTAAAGCTTGAACCAATCTGGTCAAAACCTTTGATTTTAGATTTATCCAACTTCACCAAAAGGTCTTCCTTAACCATTTTATCAATGGTATAGTCTGACGGCACAGCGATATCGTAGGTTGTTCCGCCCTGCTTAATCTTGGTATACATGGCTTCATTGGAATCAAAGGTTTCGTACTGGACCTTGATGCCCGTTTCTTTTGTAAACTTGGTCAGAAGGTCTGGGTCAATATAATCACCCCAGTTATAGATAACTAATTTGTCTGACACATTTCCTGTACGACTCTGCATGTAGGCAGAGATGCCCCAAAGGAAGAAGATAATGGATAAGATACCTGCCAGAAATTGATAGAGTCTACGCATCCTGCTCCTCCTTCTCCTTGGTAATCGCATAATAACCTATCACTAAAAGAATAGAGAATAGGAAAACAACGGTTGACAAGGCATTGATTTCCAGAGAAATCCCCTTACGTGCACGTGAGTAAATTTCCACTGCAAGTGTTGAAAAACCATTCCCCGTTACAAAGAAGGTTACTGCAAAGTCATCCAATGAATAGGTAAAGGCCATGAAATAACCAGCAATAATACCAGGTGTCAAGTATGGCAACATAACCTCACGTAACATCTGCCATTGAGTTGCACCTAGGTCATAAGCGGCATTCACCATATCTCGATTCATTTCCTTGAGACGTGGCAACACCATGAGAACCACGATTGGGATTGAAAGGCAATGTGACTCAATAAGACAGATACAAAGCCTAGTTGGAAACCAATCAAGGTGAAGAGAATCAAGAAACTTGCACCAATCATGACGTCCGGTGCAACCATGAGCACGTTATTTAGGGATAAAATCCCAGTCTGTTGCTTCTGTTTACTCTCATAGATAAAGATAGACCCAAAGGTACCAATAATCGTTGCCAGAAGAGCGCTAAGGAAAGCTAAAAAGAAGGTTTGAGCCAGAATTAACATAAGACGGCTATCTGAAAACATGCTCTGGTAGTTATCCAGAGTAAAACCTGTGAAACTATTCATATCGCCACCACTATTGAAAGAATAGGCGATTAAATAAAAGATTGGCAGGTAGAGGATAACAAAGACAAGAGCTAAATAGAGATTTGCAAATTTTTTCATTGACGTCTCTCCTTTGTTAACCACATTGTCGCAATCATAGCAACAATAAGAACAACACCAATGGTTGCCCCCATTCCCCAGTTTTGTGTCGTGAGGAAGTGCTGTTCGATAGCTGTCCCTAAGGTGATAACTCGGTTACCACCAATCAAACGTGTCAGCATAAAGAGGCTGAGACTAGGAATAAAGACCGACTGGACGCCAGAGCGTACCCCATTAAGCGATAAGGGAAAAATAACCTTGGTAAAGGTCTGCCAATCATTGGCTCCCAAATCTTTACTTGCATTCACAATATTTTCATCCAAATCATCCAGTGCATTGAAAATCGGTAGAATCATAAAAGGAATTTCAATGTAGCTAGCTACGAAAATAAAGGAGAAATCCGTAAAAAGGATTTGCATGGGTGCAATCCCAAAGAAACCAAGAAAGGCATTGATACCGCCTTGTTGACCAAAAATCCCCATAAAAGCATAGGCTTTCAGAAGGAGATTGACCCAGGTTGGCAAAATAACCAACATTAACCAAAGTTGCTTATGCTTCAGTCTGGTTAAAAGGTATGCCGTCGGATAAGAGATAAGGAGAGTTACCAGAGTAATGATGGCTGCATAAAGAACCGAGTTAAAACTCATCCTTAAGTAAGTCCAACTGGAAAAGAAGGTGCCATAATTATCCAATGTAAAGTTGCCACTGATATCAAAGAAAGACTGATAGAGTAGCATGAGCACTGGAGCAACCACGAAGAGTAGGAGCCAAAGCAGGTAAGGTACCGAGAAGAGGCTAGCTGTTTTCTTCATAGCGCTCCTCCTCAATGGCATTAATCAAGCCATCTTCATGCTCTTCCACTTCCACATATTCTTCAATACGTGCATCAAATTCTTCTTCTGTCTCATTAAGACGCATGATATGAATATCCTCAGGCGTAAAATCAAGACCGATAATCTCACCCTCAATCGCCTTACGGGTTGAGTGAATCATCCATTCATTGCCAAGATTGTCATAGGCAATGATTTCATAGTGGACCCCACGGAAGAGCTGAGTTTCCACACGAACTTGCAGTTTACCTTCCTCAGGAAGTGTAATCTGTAAATCTTCAGGACGAATAACCACTTCGACAGGTTCGTTAGGACGCATTCCTCCATCAACAGATTCAAAACGTTTCCCATTGAACTCAACCAAATAGTCCTCAATCATAACGCCTGGCAGGATGTTAGATTCTCCAATAAAGGTTGCAACGAAGTGATTGATAGGTTCGTCATAGATATCAACCGGAGTTCCTGATTGAACAATTTCACCACCGTTCATAACAAAAATCCAATCCGACATGGCCAAGGCTTCTTCTTGGTCGTGGGTAACAAAGACAAAGGTAATCCCTAGACGTTGCTGTAATTCGCGCAACTCGTATTGCATTTCAGTACGTAGTTTCAAATCCAGTGCTGACAAGGGCTCATCCAAAAGGACCACACGTGGTTGGTTAATAATCGCACGGGCAATGGCCACACGTTGACGTTGACCACCTGATAATTTTTGAATTGAGCGCTTTTGATAACCATTTAGTTGAACCATCTTTAAGGCTTCTTCTACACGCTCTTCGATTTCCTTTTTTGGCACCTTTTTCAATTTAAGGGCAAAAGCCACATTGTCAAAGACATTCATATGTGGAAAGAGGGCGTAAGATTGAAAAACGGTGTGGACATCCCTTTTATTAATAGGAATATCATTGATACGCTTTCCATCCAAAAGGACGTCACCACTGGTCGCATCTAAGAGACCTGCAATGATGTTCAAAATCGTTGATTTACCAGAACCAGAAGCCCCGAGTAGGGTATAGAACTTACCTTCTTCTAGTTCAAAGTTGATGTCTTTTAAAACTTGTGTGCCACTATCTTCAAACACTTTTGAGACGTTTCGAAAGGCAATAATCGGATTAGTCAATTGTCATAAATCCTCCATGGATAGCAAATATAGGGATAGGGTTTTATTAGTTTAATTTGTCGCCAATGATACGTACTTCAGGCTCAAGTGTTACACCTGAATTTTCCTTAACCTTAGCGATGACATCTGCAATAAGGTCTTCATAGTCTTTAGCTGTTCCGTGATCAACATTGACCATGAATCCAGCATGCTTAGTTGACACCTCAACACCACCGATACGATGTCCCTTGAGATTAGCTTCCACAATAAGCTGACCTGCAAAATGACCTGGTGGGCGTTTAAAGACCGAACCACATGAAGGGTATTCAAGAGGTTGTTTAAGCTCTCGCAAATGATTAAGACGATTCATCTCATTCTTGATTTGCTCGTAATCTCCTGGTTTGAGGTTAAATTTAGCTGAGATAACCACTTCACCTGTTTCTTGGAGCACTGAACGACGATAACCAAAACGCATATCTCTTGCGTCAATCGTACGAATATCACCGTCTTTTGTAAGAACCTGAGCAGAAACCAAGACATGGGCAATCTCGCCACCATAGGCACCAGCATTCATAAAGACGGCACCACCAACACTGCCTGGAATCCCCGCTGCAAATTCAAAACCTGTCAAACTTTGGAAACGGGCTACCTTGGTTGTCGCAATCAAGTTAGCTCCCGCTTCAGCTTCAATTTGATAACCATTAACTGCGATACCATTGAGCCTGTCAAACATAATCACAAAACCTCTGATACCACCATCACGGACAATCAAATTACTGGCATTACCAAGCACCATCCAAGGAATGTCATGCTTATTAGCAAATTTGACAATACGAGAGAGTTCATAGCGGTTTCGTGGAAAGGCCAAATAATCTGCTGGACCACCAACCTTGGTATATGTATAACGTTTAAGGGTTCGTCGAAACGAATATCAATCCCCACTAAATCTTCTTTAAGTTCATCTAACATGTTATTTTCCATACTTTTTCTATACATTGTTTTCTTTGTAGGTATCGTGATAGACTTCCCCATATTACTATCACTACCTAAAAATGAGTGAGTATTTTTCCCTAAAAATTAGAAGAAAAATACAGCAAAAAGCCAAGTTTAATTATAGCAAAAATTCCCCATCTTGACGATAAGGAATTTCACGCAAAGCTAGTCCATAAGCTCCAATTTACGGACATCACTAGTGTTTAATTGACTCAAATAATTTTTGTAGGCTTGCCCAGTTTTGGGGTCAACCAAATCATCTGCTATTTCTACTAAGGGCACCAAAACAAAAGCTCTCTGGCTCATATAAGGGTGGGGCACTTTAAGGTGGTCAGTCTCCCAGATTTCCTGCCCATATAGAAGAATATCTATATCTACTGTTCGAGGCCCCCAATGCTCATGACGAACGCGATCAAGGTCTTTTTCAATTTGCTGACATGACCTTAGTAAGGTCTCTGCTGGCAACTTCGTCTCTAAAGCCAAGGCAAGGTTCAAAAATCAGCCTGATCAGTCAGTCCCCAAGCAGCCGTTTCATAATAAGAGGATACCGCTTTAACCTCCGTCTCAGGTAGGTCATTCAAGGCCTTCACAGCTTTTTGAAGATAGCCCTGACGGTCTCCCATATTAGATCCCAAACTCAAATAAACTCTTGTCATCGGCTACGCTCCAATTCGATACCAACACTCTTATAATGCCCATTAATTGGGGGATTTTCCTTGGTAATTCGAACTTTAATAGATTGAATTGGTGGAAACTGTGCAAATAGATCCTCGCAAATTGCACCAGCTAAACGCTCAATCAAAATGTACTTTTTATCTTCCACTTGTTTTTGCACAGCTTCAAAAACCAATCCATAGTGAACCGTATCATCTAGATTGTCACTCTGTGAGGCCTTGGTTAGATCAACAGCCAATTCCAAATCTACCACAAAAATTTGTCCCAGGGTCTGTTCCTCAGCAAAAGCCCCGTGATAGCCATAAAAACGGCAACCATTTAAAATAATTTTATCCATAGTTTCTCCTTCACACGACTAGACTCCTCTTTATTCTAGCACAAAACAGTTGAAAAGTTGGTCTCTAATTAGTATGATATTTTAGACAGATCTGAAGTTATTGTGTTTACGCGTATGCAATCGGTTGCATAATTCTTCTGATTTGGTAAAATATAGGCACAGGAGTTAAAAAGACTCCTGAATTACAAGCAAGACTATCTCAACTAATAAGGAAAAAAACTATGACAAATCAAACCGCAATGCAATACTTTGAGTGGTATCTCCCAAGTGACGGACAACACTGGAACAATTTGGCTGAAGATGCCCAACATTTAGCAGACCTGGGCATCAGCCACGTTTGGATGCCACCTGCTTTTAAGGCCACCAACAAAGATGATGTTGGTTACGGAGTCTATGACCTCTTTGACCTTGGAGAATTCGACCAAAAAGGAACAGTCCGCACAAAATACGGCCTCAAAGAAGAGTATCTCAATGCTATCAACCAACTCAAAGAAGTTGGTATTGTACCTATGGCCGACGTTGTGCTTAACCACAAGGCCGCAGCCGATAAACTCGAGACCTTCGAAGTGGTCGAAGTTGACCCAGAGGACCGCACCCAAGAAATCAGCGAACCATTTGAAATCGAAGGCTGGACACATTTCACCTTTAACGGACGCAATAAAGCCTACAACGATTTTGAATGGCACTGGTACCACTTTAACGGAACTGACTTCGATGCCAAACGTAATAAAAGTGGCATCTATCTTATCCAAGGTGACAACAAAGGTTGGGCAGACAACGACTTGGTTGACAATGAGAATGGTAACTTTGACTACCTTATGTATGCTAACCTAGACTATAAACACCCTGAAGTTATTGAAAACATTTACGAATGGGCAGATTGGTTCGTTGAAACAACAGGCGTTCAAGGATTCCGCATGGATGCAGTCAAGCACATTGATTCATTCTTCATGCGTAACTTTATTCGTGATGTCAAAGAAAAACAAGGTCAGGATTTCTATGTCTTTGGTGAATTTTGGAATGGTAACGAAGAGGAAAATAATATCTATCTTGAAAAGATTGAAAAACGTTTTGACCTCGTCGATGTTCCCCTTCACAACAATCTACACAAGGCTAGCTTAGATGGTGCTGATTATGATTTAACAACAATTTTCGATCATTCTTTGGTCAAAAATCATCCTGAACATGCCGTGACCTTCGTAGACAACCACGACACTCAACGCGGACAAGCTCTAGAATCTACTGTTGAAGAATGGTTTAAACCAGCTGCTTATGCTCTCATTCTTCTCCGTGAAGACGGTCTTCCTTGCCTATTTATGGTGACTACTATGGCATTGAAGGTGAATTTGCCCAAGAAAATTTCCAAGAGATTCTAGATACCTTGTTCTACGCTCGTAAAGACCTAGCTTACGGAGAGCAAACAGACTACTTTGATGATCCAAACTGTATTGGATGGACACGCTCTGGCAACGAAGATAGCGCTCCATTAGCTGTAACAATCTCTAATGATGCTGCTAACAGCAAGTCTATGGAAATTGGTAGTGATTGGGCCGGCCAAACCTTCTATGACATTCTTGGAAACTGCTCTGATACTGTAACCATTGACGAAGACGGATGGGGAGACTTCCCAGTTTCTGAAAAATCTGTCAGCGTTTGGACAATTCAAGACTAAGAAAAAAAAGCTCAATCGAGCTTTTTTTAGTATCATAAAATCCCTGAAATGGTCTTAACAATATCACGATTGGCGTCGACATTATGCACACGGACAATCTGACAACCCTTGCTAACAGCATAGCCAGACAGAGCAGCCGTTCCCTGATCACGGTCCTTAGCTTGGGTATTTCCACCTAGCAGGTAGTCCACAACACGCTTACGAGAAATCCCAAAAAGAACAGGATAGCACAAGGCAACGACCTTGTCCAAACCTTTTAGCAGGTCAATATTGTGTTGGACATTTTCGCAAAGCCAAAGCCTGGATCAATCCAGATATTGTCCTTGGCCACACCTGCTTCCAAGGCGGTCTGAGCGCGTTGACTAAGGAATGTACAGACATCTTCTGTGACATCATTGTATACTTCTTCTTTTTGATTATGCATGAGGATAATCGGCACATTCTTTTCAGCTGCTAAAGCTAGCATCTGACCATCATAGAGTCCAGCCCAGACATCATTTAGAATATCTGCACCTGCTTCAAGAGCAGCTCTGGCAGTGACTGTCTTATAGGTATCAATACTGATGAGCACATCATATTTTGCCTTGATAGCCTGAATAACTGGCACGATACGAGCAATCTCTTCTTCCTCAGTCACAAATTCTGCTCCTGGTCTTGTAGATTCGCCACCTACATCGATAATGGCAGCCCCCTGGGCAATCATACGCTCAACCTGAGCCAACGCATCCTCTACAGTGTCAAAATCGCCACCATCTGAGAATGAATCAGGGGTGACATTCAAGATTCCCATAATACAGGCCTTACCTGCAATCTCATGTTTGCCAATAAACATCTTAACTCCTAAAAATCACGCATCAATGAAAGAATTTCCTTGCGTTCTTCACGGTCTTCTTTATAAAGGCCCTTAGCGACAGTTGTGATTGTCTTACTTCCTGGTTTCTTAATACCTCGCATGGTCATACACATGTGCTCTGCTTCAACCATGACAAAAACTCCTCGAGGATTCAGAGCTTCTTCAAGTGCTGTAGCAACTTGATCCGTAAGACGTTCTTGCAACTGTGGACGACGAGCAGCTACTTCAACCGCACGCGCTAATTTGGAAAGTCCTGTCACCTTGTCTCCACTTGGCAAATAAGCCACATGGGCCTTACCATAAAATGGAACCAAATGGTGCTCACACATAGAGTAAAAAGGAATATCCTTGACAAGGACAACTTCGTCATGGACTTCTGAAAAGACAGCTGTAAATTGATCCTTAGGATCTTCATTTAGACCCGAAAACATTTCAGCATACATCTTAGCCACACGTTTTGGTGTGTCCAAAAGTCCCTCACGCTCAGGATTTTCACCGAGAGCTTCCAATAGTTGATAGACTGCTTGTTCTACTTTTTCTTGATTTGCCATAATTTCCTCTTGCAACGTTATAATACTATCTATTATACCTTATTTTGCTGGATTTTTCTTGCAAAAAATAAGATTTCCTAGCTACCTAAATCTCAAAAAAAGCGAAGACCACCTTTCATATAGAGGTTATCTTCGCTTATATTTTTTAGTCTTTCAAGTGGTAAGAATAGGATGAAACCACAATATTCTCACGCCATTTGAGATAATATTTCAATCGTAAACTCATTTGGTTATGAAGCATGGTTTGCCATGATTTTTTAGGTACAAACTGAGGAATCATGACTGTCAGAGTCGCATTATCCTTCTCAGCTTGAGTGGCGACCTCGTCCACATACTGAATGGTTGACTGAGTGATTGAGCTGTACGGTGATTGGATATGAACCATCTCAATTTCAGGGAAATATTTTTTAAACTCTTGTTCAGTTTCCTTGTCCTTGTTCTCAGTATCCTTAGTAGATACATGCATGGCGATAACCTTGTCACCAATAGAACGCGCATAGGAAATAGCTCCGATATTAGCCTTGGTAACATTCCCAACGAGGATAAGAACAATATTTCCTTGATAATGGTGTTCTTCTACCGCTCCATCAATACGCAACTGTTGAGCAACACCATTATAGTGTTTTTAATCTTAAGGAACATCCACATCAAGATTGCAATAATTGGGAAGAATGGCCAGATATCTCCTAAACGGAAAAGGAAGAGAATGAGAACAATAGCATAACAAATGAGGGCGCCCAAGATATTAGCTAAAGAATGTTTCCAGAATCCCTTACCATATTCACGAATCCAATGGATAACCATCCCCGTTTGAGAAAGAGCAAATGGAATGAATACACCGATGGTATAAAGCGGAATCAACCGTTCCGTATTTCCTCGGAAAATAAACAAAAGGGTAATGGCACCAATTGCAAGTGTCAAGATCCCATTAGAGTATCCCATACGTGCCCCTTTTTCAAGGTACATGTGAGGCATGTATTTATTTTTCGCCATATTGAAGGACAACATCGGAAAGGCTGAAAAACCTGTGTTAGCTGCTACTGCAAGAATCATGGCAGTAGAGAATTGGAAAACGTAAAATAGAATACTACCAATCCATGACTGACCAAGGATTTCTCTAGCCATTTGTGACAAGATAGTTACTCCTGCATGAGGTGTAATACCTGTCCACCAGTTGAGGAAAGTAATTCCCGCAAACATAGCCCCCAAAATGCTAGACATAATAAAGAGGGTTGAGGCTGCATTTTTGGCCTTAGGTTTCTTAAAGAAAGGCACCGCGTTAGAGATAGCTTCTACCCCTGTCAATGAGGCAGAACCTGAAGTAAAGGCCCTTAAAATAAGAATCAATGACACACCTGTAATTGGTTGTCCTAAATGCGCTGTGGCTGCGTAAGGCATATGACCCGTTAAAATTTGAAAGAAACCAAATTCCAACAAGAAGAGCGTCGAAACAATGAAGAGATAAACTGGTATCATCAAAGATTTTGCCGATTCACGCATTCCCCTAAGGTTCATAACCATCAAAACAAGCACCAAAATCATTGATATTTCAAGATTGAAAGGATGCAGGAAGGGAAGGGCTGAAGTAATGGCATCTGCACCTGAGGCCACTGAAACAGCAACCGTCAACATGTAATCGACCAAAAGACTACCACCAGCTATCAAGCCAAACTTAGGAGACAGATTTTCCGTCGTTACCATATAGGCGCCACCACCTTGAGGATAGGCTTTGATAACCTGTCTATAAGAAATGGTAAGACTGGCCAAAAGGACGAGAACCAAAAGTCCAATAGGGATTGACCACCAAATAGCCGCACTAGATACAGCTGTCAGAACCAAGACGACCTGCTCTGGACCATAGGCGATAGATGAAAGTGCATCACTCGACAACATGGCCAAGGCCTGAATCTTGGACAATAAGTGTCCGTCACCACTATCATCATGAGTTAAAGGTTCACCGATTAAAATGTTTTTCAGACGTTGAAACATTGTGATCTCCTTACTTTTAAAACATACGAGGGCTATTATACGCCCCTAAATGTCATCTTTCAAGTCTTAACCATCACTTGCCTGCTCTAAAACCCATTTTCTGACCTGAGAAATGAAGTATAGAGATCCCGTTACCACATAAAGTTTCTTATTATCAGTCGTCACATGTTCTTTAATCCATGTTTGAAGTCTGGTACCTGCTTATAAGCCTCTGGGTATTTATCTAATTTAACACTGTTTGGATAGTCAAAACTCGTTACAGTCAAGTCACCAACCGATTTTAGTTGGGCAAGCATTCCGTCAATAGGCTTGGTGTCAATAGCCGCAAAGAGAAGTTCAATCTCCTTATCTGCATATTCTGATTGCAACAAGTCAATCAAAACTTTAACACTCTCATTATTATGAGCACCATCAATCATGAGATTAGGTCTTAAAAATTCTGTTCGACCTCGCCAATTGGCATGAGCCAGGGCATCCTTTATGAGTTCAGGCGTTACTTTAGGATAATCTTTTTGAAGCAATAGAGAAGCCATGATAGCCAAGCTAGCATTTGCTACTTGGTGTTGACCGGCCATAGCCAAAACTATATCATCTAACCTTTGCTCTCCATAGGTAAAATCAAAGGAATGGCTTGACCCTTCAGCTGTGAAATCTCTCCCCAGCTCATAGGTCTTAGACCCTTCTTCACGCGCCTTCTTCTCGAAAACATCTCGAACATCAGTACGATCAGTCGCATAAATAAAGGGAGCCCCATTCTTCAAAACACCAGCTTTTTCTGCTGCAATTTCAGCATGGGTATTTCCCAAAATAGCCTGATGATCCAAACCAATCGATGGACACAGGACTGCCAAGGGCTTAAAGAGATTAGTCGAATCATGAAGACCACCCATTCCAGCTTCAATGAATGCGATATCCACAGGATGGGCCTGACCAAAATAGAGGAACATCAAGACTGTGATAATTTCAAACTCTGTCGCATTTTCATGCTCTGTCTCTTTTGGCAGCCGTTCAACCACAGGCTTCACACGATTAACCAGGTCAAGTAAGTCCTCTTCTGAAATCATCTGACCATTAAGAGAGATTCGTTCCTTGAAGTCAATAATATAGGGTGAAGTAAAGGTTCCAACTTCATAGCCCGCCTGGGTAAAAATGGTTTGTAGGGCATTGACTGTAGACCCTTTGCCGTTTGTTCCCACGATATGCACAGCCTTGAGATTATCTTGTGGATTTCCCAACTCTTTAAGCATCCAAGCCATACGCTCCAAGCCAGGCTTGATGCCAAATTTTAATTGTCCATGAATCCAATCCAACGCTTCCTGATAAGTCATAACTACTCCTTTTTTAGGCTAATGCTTCAACTTAGTCATTAAGCTGACCTCTAAACTAGATTTCTAGTTTTTCCTTGAGCTTAATGCTTTGACGCTCTTATTATACCAAAGACTTCTAGGTATAACCAAAATATGCAAAAAAGGCAACCCTAGGGTCACCTCTTAAGCTTTCTCTTTTTCGTCAATAACAAGACGAACTTTTTTACCTTGAGTAGGTACCGAATAGACAATCGCTCTTATCGCCGTAATAGTACGTCCTTTTTTCCCGATAACTCGCCCAATATCGGCTGGGGCAAGATCAAGATGGTACTCCAAAAACTCAGGACCGTCAAAAATTTTGATGGTCAACTGATCTGGTGAAGCAATTAAAGGTTTAACGATAGCGATAATAAGATTTTCAATGGTATCCATAGGCTAAAAAATTATTTTGAGAATTTTGATTCGTGGAATTTCTTCATAACGCCTTCTTTTGAAAGGATGTTACGAACTGTATCTGAAGGTTGTGCACCTTTAGACAACCACTCAAGAACACGTTCTTCTTTAAGTGTTACTTGGTTTTCTTCAACGAGTGGGTTGTAAGTACCAACTGTTTCGATGAAACGTCCATCACGTGGAGCACGTGAATCTGCAACGTTAATACGGTAGAAAGGTTTTTTCTTAGAACCCATACGAGTCAAACGGATTTTTACTGCCATTTTTAATATCTCTTTTCTTTAGTTTTTTATTATGGTGGAGGCACTTATCGCCCCTCGACCTTAACTAGTATACCATATCATTTTTATGTGTCAAGAAAAAAACTTGACAGACTTAAAATTTCTACAAAAAAAGTTAGAGTCAAACTCTAACTTCCTTTTCGACTATTTCTTAGTCGTAGTCTTATGATTTTTTTCATAAGCTACCTTTGCTCCAGCATATTCAGCTTCTAACCCCTTAGCCGCTGCCTTCGACACTTTCTCGTAAGTATCACGACTGGTCAACTTGCCATCCTCGTTGTAGGTAGAAACAACCAAGGTATCTTTATTTACAGTATAGGACTTGGTGCGTTTCCCTTTACGGTAGAGTCGGTAGTTATCTACGTTATCCGAAATATAGTAATCTACTAGATTCTTATCTGCATTTGGATAAAGTTGCGAGACAACTTTAGTTAACTCACGCTTAAATTCTGAAACTTCTTTAGTATAGTGACCGATTTATTCCACTGATCAACAACTTGATATTCCTTCAAATAATCTGAAGCTGTAAAAGTAGGCTGATCCTCCTCACCTTTTTTATAAAAGTAAGAATGTGTTTGTAAATTATTAGACTGATCAACTTTAAGGAAAGAGACGTAAATTTCATCTTTATCTTCATGTTCTTTCAGAGCATTGGTTAACTTTCCAGAATTTTCATCCAAGACCTTAGACGATTTTAATTCCCAAGTCCCCTCAATGTTCCCCGAAGCATTACGCCAAAAACCGTAGACACCACCGACAAGCAACATCAAAACAACAGCAACAAGACTAGAAATCAAGGTTCCTTTACCCCAATTTTTGGCCTTTTGCGATTTTTGATTAGCGTTTTGAATCGTTTCTAGAAGACGAACCTGACTTTCCAATCTCTTTTCTAGTTTGGCAACTGTCTGTTCTTCCTTAGATTTAGCTTTAGCAGCTAATTTTTCAGCCTTTTTCTTATCACGAGCAGCTTGACGAGCAATCTTCTTAGCTGCTTTTTCTTCCTTATAATCAAGTTTTGTCAAATCCTCAGACAATCCAAGATGCTGTGCTTGGTTACTGAAAACTGGAATAGATTGATTAGGCTCACTCGAGGTATTAACAGAATGATTTCCTACATCTGGACGGGTTGGCGCATAACTTGCCAAACGCTCCTTAGCCTCTGCGACGCGTTTGCGTTGTTCCTCTTCTTTTTGAATATCCTCAGCCTGACGGCCCGACTGAATGGTTCTTACTTGACCAACAGTCTCTTGAGATAGGGCCTTTCTCTTTTCTTGGGTCGCATTTGCCATGGCCTCTTGCGCGTTGTCACGCTCTTTCTGAGACTGGGCTAGCGCTCTGGCAGTTGCGGTTTCTTCTTCAAACTGTTGGTCAGCTGATGTTTCTCCTTGATCAGCTACTTGGTTAGCCTCTGCACCTTCAGAGAGAACAAACTCTCCTCGTTCCAAGGCTTCTTTAAAGTCGATTGGTCTTGGTTTTCGGCCATTCACAGCCTCAAAGTACTCTAACCATTCGTCTTTCAACATAATAAATCCCCCTGAATTAAAAAACACATGATTAACTTCCCTATTTTACCATACTTTTTAACATAAAAATAGGGATTAACAAGAATTCTAAAAATTCTTATTAAATCCCCATTAATCTTCTTTTGGTGTAATAGACAATAATTGGACAAAACGGTGTTGTGCTGATTCCGTTTCAAGCGTGACATTATCGTATCTAAAGAGAATCTCTTCGATATTTGCCAAGCCCAACCCTCGACCTGTTCCTTTTGTTGAAAATCCTCTTTGTTTCAAAGGAGTTACATCAATATAAGCTTCCTTAGTTGAATTTTCAACAACAATAACTGATTGATTTCCCATCTTAAAGATAGCAATAGATAATTTTGGTTTATCTGCCAATACAGTAGCTTCAATAGCATTGTCACAAAGAATGGATATGATTGTAATCAAGTCTAGAGCACGCACTTCTGTGAAGAAAACACCTTCTTCAACCTCAACATGACATTGAATTCCCTTATCAAAAGCTTCAGCCAATTTAGATGATAGAAGACTCTTGAGTGGCATGTTGGTCACTCGTGTTAGTTTTGCTAAATCAAACTTTTGCTGATTCAGATCTGATGCAGAATCTTTAAGGACACTGTCATAAATCATCTTAATCTGGTCAATGTCTTTCATCTGAATGGCTTCATTAAGCGAAATCATGACATTAGTATAGTCGTGACGGAAACTGCGTAACGTTTCGTAAAGGCTTTCAACCTGCTCAGAATACTTCTCTAGGTCATCCAAGTGACGACGATTTTCTTTTTTTCGCTCATTTTCAAAGTACTCATCTGCATATCTATTGACACTGTAAACAGCATAAAGAATCGCAATATATCCAATCAAGGTTATAATATGGCCAGCATAGTACAAATCAAAGAAACGCGAAGCCACAACTACGGAATAGTTCAGAATCACATAACTAATCAAAACAAAGTTAGTGAAGAACATAATCCGACCAAATTTGCGATCTCGTTCCAAGACCCTCAAATATTTAAAATCAATATTAAGAAGTTTGGAAAGAGCAACAAATGTTGGAATAATTAAAAGGTCAAAGAAAATAAAATAAAGATAACTTTTGTTAAGAAAATCCGATGTGATACCAAATCCCGGCATCAAAAAGTAGGCATAACCATTAAAAATCAAAAGATAAAGAACAAGAGGATAGAAGGCATAAAACGCCAACATATTGGTGGTTCTTTCCTTGCCATAGAAATAAGCATAGAAAAGAAGGTAGAAAGGTGTCATAAAGGACAAACCGACATTATATGACATCCCCAGTATTCCCCCTATACATTCAACTAGGAACGCAATAGGAAGAATCATACGTGGTATCCTAACCAGGCTAGTCTTTTCGTAAATCCACTGTATAACGATGAAATGCAAAAGAAACTCTAATGCAATTTGTAAATTGAGTATCATTTAATGGTTAGCAACTTCCTTCTAAAGATTCTAAATAAACAACAAAAGGTCATACTGCTATTCTATCATAATTCCTGATAATAAATGAGATAAAGTTGAATAGTTATCCCTAATTTCAGAAAAATTTCAATAACAATTAAAGAAAAAAGGAGAGCTAAAACTTTAACGGTTTTTCAACCGTTCCAAAAATTCCTTTTTACGTGTGCGCGAGAGCAGACAAGACTCATCACCCTCAAAAAATACCATATTAGCTGTACGATCAACGCTGGCGACATTGCTAACATTGACAACAAAGGAGCGATGCGTTTGGAAGAAAATGTCATCCAACTTTGCTACCTCTGCAATCTTTCCATAGAATTCTACCAAGTTTAACTTGGTGTGGGCAATCAACTTATGGGGTACCGGAGCTGTCTCAATATATAAAATATCTTCATAAGGAAGATTGACATCATTTTTATCTGTTTTGACAGTTAGGCTCTGAGCCTTAGTTTCTTGTTCAACCTGTGACTGAGCAAAATCTAATAGTTCTACTAGGGCTCTCTTAAGATCCACATCGTCCATGGATTTATCTACAAAATCAAGGGCTTGAATCTTATAACGAAAGGTCAAAGGCATAAATTCGGAATAGGCCGTTACAAAAGCAATTTGTGCCTTTAAATCTTCTTTTCGAATCTCCAAGCCAATATCTAGTCCCTGCTTGGTCTGATTCTTGAGGTCAATATCCAAAAGATAAACCATGGATTTACCTGAGTCCCTGTCAGTATCTAACAATTCCTGACCCTGCTCATAAAAGGTAATCCCATCAACAACGGCCTTCGACTCCTCAACTGCTTCGTCCAATAAACGACTAACACGATGACGCTGCAAGGCATCATCTTCAAGGACGATAATAGAAAGCATCTTATTTCCCTCTTTCTTTCTAATATACTTTAATATACCTACCTAACATTTTATCATAATTAATCGGATAATATTCCTTTTTTTACAGCATAAAATCTTTTTAACTCACCACATTTCATTTATAAAACAATTGTTATCTACTTGTCATTTCATCTTCATTTTTAGGTGTTATCATGAGAACTGTTTTTGTTTGATATTAAAAAGGAGAAAGTTATGTTACGTTCATTTAAAACACAAGGGACTAAGACAAAGACCATCTTGACCCTTGCAACTGTCGGTATCATTAGTGCTTTTCTTGTGGGAAGTCCTCAGCATGCCTCTGCGGATCAAACCTATGTTTCAGATCCTAATCAGGCTCTGACATTTTCCGAACTTGAAACAGCTACAAATACAAATATCATCGCTCAAACAGGTGTATCTAGTGAAACACCTACTACTGTGACTACTGTGTCACATACCTCTGTGGATGGTCTTCATACACATGAAAATGACTATGAACAAACTCCCGCAAATACTACGACTTTTGAGGAATTGAAACAAGATAGTCAAACAGCTAATAGTACTGTCGACAGCCAGACTGGCAGCAAAACCTATGAGACTAGAATTCCGACAAATACAGATAGCAATCAGAAGGCTGTAGAAAATCAAGCTGAACCAAAGACCGAAACTGTTGCTCAAGCACAAACCTGGTCAAATGATGGTGCTACATGGGTGTCAACAGAAATTAATAATGGTAACGTTCATAAGATTCTATCTACTTATATTCCAAAACCATTAACACCTTCTACAAAACCAACGACAACAGCTACACCGAAACCTAAACAATCAACTCCTGCTGTTAGTCAACCTAAAAAAGTGGCCACAGTCGCTAACAAACCTAAAACACCTACAACTCAGCCTAAGAAACCAACAACGACTGTCACTAAACCTACAGCTCCTAAAGCTACTCCTATCCAACCTGCTAAACCAGTGGACCGAGTTGCTCAAGTATGGCAAAAGAATAACGAACTGGTAAAAGAGAATTACGACACTCCTCACTGGTCAACTAAGGAAGCAACAGTCTTCATCAATGCGAAGAATCCTGAAATCGTGAATGCCTACAAACAGGCTATCACTTCTTGGAATAACACTGGTGCCTTTAATTTCTTGCTCACTAACGATAAACAAAAAGCTAACATCATTGCTGATGAACGTTATGAAGGTAATGTGGCAGCTCCTCTTGGGGTTACCTACTCTACTTACTACCTCCCAACTAAGCAATATAGTAATGCTACTGTTTACTTGAATAGCTTCCATGTTCAAAACAATTATTATCAAAAGAATGGTGGAAAACTCCTTAACACTGCGCAACACGAATTAGGACACTCAATTGGACTTGAGCACAACAGTGCTGTTGCCTCTGTAATGGAACCTAAAGGTGGTAAGACAAGTATCCAACCTGTTGATATTAACAATGTTAAGAAACTCTATAGCAAGATTGTCTAAGTTCTTACACTATTACTACAATTCATAAGCAGACCTATCAGGTTCTGCTTTTTTTATACAGGTGAGTTGACCATTCAAGACTAGAAAATGACTGTTCATGATTATTTCTTACATATTTTAAAAATACGTAAGATTTTCTTCGTTTTTTTTGGTAAAATAGAAAATGTAAAGAGAGACCGGATGAGTTATAGAACTCAACTTTGTTAGTTTTTGCTCATTATTCTCATAAACAGAATAACATAGTCTAGGAACCCTTCTTAACATTTATACCTATCTTCCCCAAACACTTTTCCCCCATTCCTAGATTTCCAGATCTCTCCTAATAAAGAACGTCTAGCAACAGCAGCTAGGCGTTTTTTAGTCTATTAAAGCACATAGTCGTTGGTATTAGCTCACTAGATTAGTAATCGTTCAAAATAATTCTCACAAAATTACCATTCAAGACCAGAAAATGACTGTTCATGATTGTTTCTTACATATTTTTGATATATGTAAGTTTTCTCTGGTTTTTTTTGGTACAATAGATAATGTAAAGAGAGATATAATGAGCTGTAGATAAGCGTTTTGTCATTTAAAATTTATTATTCTCATAAACATTTTCTAAATAGTCTAGGAACCCTTCTTAACATTTATAACTATCTTCCCCAAACACTTTTCCCATTCCTAGATTATCAGATCTCTCACAAGAAAAGCGTCTAGCTCACCCGGCTAGGCTTTTTTTCTTTTTCCATACTTTTGCTATAATAGAGCCATACCGTTTGAAAGGAACTCATAAAATGACTATAGATCAGCAACTTCTTTGCTACAAACGTTTACCAAACTGGACAGCTACAACACTTCCGGAAATGGTGACGCAAACACAATACTAAGGTGGGAACTTGGGCTAAATTGACCATTCTATCGGGATCTCTTCACTTCTACGAATTAGACGAACAGGGAGAGGTTACTGCCGAGCACCTCTTTACCCCCGAGACAGAGATTCCTTTTGTTGAACCACAAGCTTGGCATCGCATCGCTGCTGCTTCAGATGATTTGGAATGCTATCTTTCTTTTTACTGTAAGCCTGAGGACTACATGGCTAAAAAGTATGACACTAGGGCCCACTCCGAGGTTCTTGAAGCTGTCCAATCTGGCCATATCAAACCTGGTCGCACCCTTGACCTAGGCTGTGGTCATGGCCGTAACGCTCTTTATTTGGCATCTCTTGGGCATGATGTTACAGCCGTTGATGTTAATAACGAAGCTACACAACGCATCCAAATGATTGCAGATGAGGAAAATTACAATGTTAGAGCTGGCTACTACGATATCAATGCTGCTGCTCTTCCTGAGTCTGAGACCTTTGATTTCATCCTCTCAACAGTAGTCTTTATGTTCCTTGATCCGGATCAAATTCCGGCTATTATCAAGAATATGCAAGAGCGTACTGTCGTCGGTGGTTACAATCTAATTGTCTGTGCCATGGATACTGAGGAACACCCTTGTACCATGCCTTTCCCATTTACGTTTGAAGAGGGAGAGTTGAAAAATTATTATAGTGACTGGGAGTTAGTCAAGTATAATGAAAATCTTGGTCACCTTCACCGTCTGGATGAATATGGCAATCCCATCGCCCTTCAATTTGCAACCATGTTAGCTAAGAAGGTTAAATAAGAGCGAATAACTGTAGACGAGCTGAGCACAGCTTGACTTGTCTTCAAAGTAAAAACTAGGAACCCAGTCGGATTCCTAGTTTTTAATTGTTTACAATATCTGCATATCCTGATTTAAGGTCTGCATTTTCTGTTTCTTTGACATAATAGACACCACCATTGGTAGTTGGTGAATAAAGAACAAAGGGAGTCCCATCTTTTTTAATGGTAAAGAAATAACGGTGAACTGATACATTTTCCCATCTCTCGTAAACGGAAACAATAGTATACTCAGAACTGCTATTACCATTTGCAGCATAAGTAGCATCCACAGTCTGGTTATGGTCCGACATCCAACGGATAGGCAAAGAAGAAGCCTCATTGGTGATTTCTTTGTATCCAGGCTGATTCATCTGATTGCCCCAAGAAACCATCAAACTAGCAAGTCGACTAGCCTTATCATTGGTCCAACGTGGATTTTCAGTATAGGCTTCCTTGGCATGGTTAGCATCAGGTGTGTCAATACTTGCACTGCTAGATTCACTTGTCCTCGTATTTCCGGTCGATGAAGTACTTGATGAGGCACTAGCCTTATCTGTCGATGAAAATATCGAGCTAGGCACTGTGGCAGATGACTTAGTCTGTTTGACGTTCTTCATTGAACTAGAGACTAGAGTCAAGCCAATGCCAACTACGATTGCTACTAGAGCCCCCAGAAGAATATAGATATAATTATAATTTTTCGAGATTCCAATAAGGCCAGACTGATAAGCTAATTGTAGTTCATCTGGTTTCGGTTTCCGCCCTTGAACTTGCTCAAAACGACTTATCCATTCTGCTTCTGACAGCTTTCGCATAATTTTCCTCTTCTCTTTATCAATTATCTTCCATCCTATCATAGAACAGTGATGATGACAATAGTAGAGAGAACTTGAGGTCTACCTTCAACCAATTACCCTTTATTTTCAAAATAACGACGAACAATCGGCGCCACTTCTTCACCATAAAGTTTAATGGCCTTTAGAACGTCTTCATGTGGCATAGAACCAATCGGGAGATGAAGCATGAAGCGATCTAGCTGTAAATCCTCAATAATACGAATGATTTTTTGAGCGACGTGAGCAGGGTCCCCAACGAACATGGCTCCGTTTGGTCCAACACTAGCATAGTACTGCTCTTTAGTCATTTCAGACCAGTGTGGGCGATCCTTAGCAATGTTATCCACCGTTTGTTTTGTTGGATAAAAATAATTCTCTATCGCTTGGAAATTATTTTCTTCAATCCAACCCCAAGAATGAGCAGCCACCTTAAGTTGTTCATCCGAATAACCATTTCGAGCACCAATTTCCTTATAAACCTCAACTAATTTTGCAAAGGCTTTCGGATTTCCTCCAATTGTAGCATAGGCAATTGGCAGACCTTTTTCTGCAATTTGAATGGTCGACTCAATGTGACCACCTGTCGCTACCCATACCGGAAAGTCTTCTTGGACTGCTCGCGGATACACAGGGCGATTGTCAACAGATTGAGTGTGCTTACCTTGCCAAGTTAAATTCGTTTGCTTTTTCACTTCCAGAAGCATGTCTAGTTTTTCATTGAAAAGTTCATCATAGTCTGAAAGATCATAGCCAAAAAGAGGGAAACTCTCAACAAAGGAGCCTCTACCCGCCATGATTTCTGCACGACCATTTGACAGAGCATCAATGGTTGCATACTGCTGATAAATACGAACAGGATCAATAGATGACAAAATGGTTACTGCACTAGATAAACGAATCTTCTTGGTATTCACAGCACCTGCTGCAAGAACAATTTCCGGTGCCGATACCGCAAAGTCTTCACGGTGATGCTCTCCAATCGCATAAATGTCTAGCCCAACCTGATCCGCCAATTCAATTTCTTCAACGAGTTCTCGAATACGTTGGTCATGAGAGATAGCTTTTCCAGTCGATTCTAGGAGGGTTGTTTCTCCAAAAGTTGAAATGCCAAGTTCAATCGTCATAAATCTTTCCTCCAGTAATTCTTTTATTTGTTATGAGAACGACATTATCACTAATTAGTGATAAATACAAATAAAAAAGCCTAAGACTCTATTTTCCAAGAAAGGCTAATAGGGTTAGGCAGAAAAGGAGAACTAAAACACCCATGACCACTAGGAGACTAAGCTTATAACCCAGAGGATTTTGAGGATTTAAACTAGTTCCAAGACCACTCCTACGAAGGACAAATAAGGGTTCTGAAGGAGATTGCTTAAGATTGTAGCCTAAGAGATACCTTAAGCAAAACAGAAAGAAGAGACTCATCCCTGGAAATGGCAAGGGGAAGAATCATTCCCCGTGACAGACCAATCATGACAGTAATAATGATTTCTATCAACAAGAGCACCCAAAACAAGTAATAAATGTAGGATTGCTTTTTCATTAATATGTACCTCTCAATCTAAGATAAGTATACTCCTCCTAGCTTCCCTTATCAAGCCCATAACTCGCCTGACACCTTATTTTCTGCTACAATAGATAGGAAAGACTCAAAAAAGGAAACTGTACACATGAAATTAATTTCTTGGAATATTGATTCCCTAAATGCCGCCCTTACTAGTGATTCTGCACGCGCTCAATTATCACGCGCTGTTATCGACACCTTGGTCGCTGAAAATGCAGACATCATTGCTATTCAAGAGACAAAACTGTCTGCCAAAGGTCCGACTAAAAAGCATTTGCAAATCTTGGAAGACTACTTCCCTGACTATGACAATACTTGGCGTTCATCTGTTGAACCTGCCCGTAAAGGTTATGCTGGAACCATGTTCTTGTATAAAAAAGAATTGACACCAGTTATTACTTATCCTGAAATTGGGGCACCTTCAACCATGGACTGTGAAGGGCGTATCATCACTCTCGAATTTGACAATTTCTTTGTGACACAGGTTTACACACCAAACGCTGGCGATGGCCTCAAACGTCTGCTTGAACGTCAAATCTGGGATGAAAAATATGCGGATTATCTAGCTGAATTGGACGCTCAGAAACCAGTTCTTGCGACTGGTGACTACAATGTTGCCCACAAGGAAATCGACTTGGCTAATCCTTCAAGTAATCGTCGTTCACCAGGATTTACAGATGAAGAACGTGCTGGCTTCACTAACCTCCTCGCAAAAGGTTTCACAGATACCTACCGTCACCTCAACGGCGACGTTACAGGAGCTTACACTTGGTGGGCCCAACGTAGCAAAACATCTAAAATCAACAATACAGGCTGGAGAATCGACTACTGGTTGACTTCAAATCGTATTGCCGATAAGGTCACAAAATCAGACATGATTGACTCTGGTGATCGCCAAGACCACACACCTATCGTCTTAGAGATTGATTTATAAAATAACTCTAGACCTAAATCACAAAAAGAGTAGACCTGCTACTCTTTTACTATGCCCAATTAAGGAGAAATTATGAAAAACCAAACTTAATACCACTCAAAAAGCTCGTTCTGTCAGCTATTATGATGGCTCTTTACATCGCTATCCTCTTTGTATCTCAAGCCATTTCCTTTGGTGCAGTTCAGATGCGTCTGGCCACTGCTTTATATGGATTAACCTACATCTTCCCATTTTTTTGGTATTCCCAATTAGTCTGGCTAATGCCATCGCAAACTCTTTTGGAGGTTTGGGATTGATTGACGTGGTTGGTGGTTTCTGTGCTAGCTTTTTTTAACAACTGGTAGCATCTACCTCATCCGTAAAAGCTAAGTTATCTAGCTGGTTCATCATCCTTCCAATCCTACTCGTTCCTGCCTTAGTGGTACCAATCTGGCTTAGTGCTTTGCTCAAACTTCCTTATTTTGCTCTCGTTATTAATCTCCTCCTAGGACAATTAGTGCCTGCAATCTTGGGAGCAGTTCTAGTACAAGAGTTAGCTAAACGAGGATATAAAGACTGACAAACAAAAATATCTCTGCACATTGCAGAGATATTTTTTAGTAATGATATGCTTTCTTGTAAGCTTCTCTTGGTGTCAGCTTGTCACCAGAGATAAGCAAACGGTAGTCAACATTAGTAGGATCTTTTTGATACTCATCAACCCAATCTTGATTCATTTCGAGGTAAAGATTATAAGTTCCCAACTCAGTCGAAACAGTACCTACTTTATAAAAATCTTTATAACGCTTTTGGTTATCCGTTTTTTTCAATTTTTCATATCGATAATAGGTTCTAGCAAAGTCAGTGAACTGGTATTCTTTCTTATCTTTTCCAGAGCCAGTTGTGACTTCAATGGTGCCCTTGTTATTTGTTAAATGCAAATCATAATCATAATCATTGTGACTATTCACTTGGAAAACACCTGAAGTAATGTCACTATCATCAGAGAATGTCTGAATGTCAGCGAACTTAGCAGCCTGCCAAGAAGTAGGGACTCCTTCATATTCACCATCACTCTGTAGACCTAGAAGTGACCAATAGTGACCGAGATAGAAGGTATTAGACTTCTCACGATCTGTCACCAGTTCACCTACCATATTAAGATTTTCAGCACCCAGACGGTATGGGTTAGAAAGATAACCAAAGACTGGGAAGAAATAAATGATGACTGTAAAGGTCAAGAGGGTCTTCATATTAATCTTATTGATAGCCCAGAAGAAATAAGCAGCTGAGAATAAGAGAGCGTAAGCAGCCCCGTAGCTGAACTTATGCGCATGGGCGATCAAAAGTAAAATGAAGAAAATAGGTTGAATAGGACGGACCTTATGATAGATGATAGAGAAAACGTCCTCCTTGTCTTCCTCAGATTTGAAAATCAAGGATAAGACAATGGTCAAGAGTACAAAGAAGGCGCCAAAGCCGAAGCCAACATCATTTGGACGGAAGAAATAAGCCAAGATGGACATGTCCATTACCAAAAGCCAGACAGATGCAAATTTGATTATGTTGTTACCAAATTTTGCAGCCGTTTGACTAGGTGCCTTTAAAGGTACCTCGAATGCCTGTGCAAGTGCTCTTTCTTTGGCTTGGCGTTCGGCCTCTATTGCCGCTTTCATTTCCTTAGTACGGCGTTCCTTTTGAAATAAATGAGCAACCTTGGTCGGTTCATCTTGCCTTGACTTGGTGATACTCAAAAAGAGTAAATATTGCATGGCAAAGATAAGAGCTGTGTTCCCACCGTATTCTAGGAAGGAACCATCCCAAATACTAGAAACAACTGCAAAAACGATATAACCCCCAATTGAGATTAAAACCGTCAGGAGCAAATGAATCCAACGATAGCGGTAAGTGTATTTATCAGTTGTATCTCGTCTCAAAAACGTGTCACGTGGGTAAAGATACCAGATAACGAAGATAAGTTCAATGGCTTGAACTGCCGTTAGAAAACCAACGTAGTTGAAACCAAAAACGGCTGCTACCACATTGATGAGATAGGAAATAATAGCCAAAACTCGCAGACTGGTGCGCTTAGACAAGAGTCCAATACTCATCAGGGTGATAGTTGAGAAGGCAGAAAAACCAGCGCCCATCTTATTATCAAAGATAAACACATTGACAAAGGCAAAAATCAAGATTCCTAAAAGAGTTAAGACTTGTTTTTGCATTTCTTTTTTCTTTTCTTTCATATTTTCCCTCCTTATGGAAATGATAACGTTTCCGTACTCCTATTTTAACACAGTCGTACTATTTTTGTCAGATTTAAAAAGGCCTTCGGATAACCGAATACCTTTTCATTTGTTATCTATTGCTTCAATCTTGAGGAACACAAAATCCCCATCAAAGCGTTGAATATACTTTTGAAAACCTAATAAACTAAAAGTTTCAATCTCATAACAGACCTGATCAACACCATCACTAGTGCTTTCCTCAAGTAATTTAAGTTTGGAATATCGGATTCCAAGACGTCACGGTAAAGCCCTTTATACTCAAAGGTAATTCGAGCCCACTCATTACCTGAAAGCATTGAAAAAGCCTGATAACGCACCTGCTCATCTGTAATAAGACGTTCTTTTTGTTCTGGACTGAGCGTGAAAGCCAAATCATTTTCAGATTTATGAATGGTTTGGAAACGATCCACACGGAAATAACGGATTTCAGAGAACTGATAATCACAAGTAAGGTTGTCATCCAGTTTGTAAGAAATACAGTAGAAATAGTGGTTGTCAAAAATGACTGAAATTGGAAAGACCTTATATTCCTCCACTTTTTCTCCTGGCTTACGATAACTAAAAGACAATGGACGTTGGTCCACTATGGCATCGAAAATGGCTGAAATAGCTGGTAAGAGTGACTTATCTTGTTCCTGATAAATCTTAAGCTCTTGATAACTATCTAATTCTAGCTCAGTCAATCGCTTGATTCGTCTGCGCTCCTTGTCGTCTACAGCCCTCTCAACAAAGATGTTGATTATCTCTGCTACTTCATCCTTTCGAAGGGCACGACTCTCTAAAAGAATCTTAGATAGGATAACTGCCTGATTGTATTTAAGGTTACCGTAGCCTTGTTCATACTGAGCATGGTAGGAACCGTATTTTCTGGAATACTTAACCTTCATATTTGGACGGAGTTCAGTCAAGTTCTCCTTGAGCTCACTCACATCCTCTTTAAGCGTACGCTCACTGATACCAAAGCGAGCTAGGTAGTCCGTTTTTGAAATGTCATTTCCCTTTTCCAATTCGGACATAAAGTACAAGAGACGTTTGGTTTTTGATGCTGTCATTATAAAATCCCCCTTTATAATCAAACCTCTTATTACTAAAAAATTGCTGTCTAGTTATTAATTATCATAGATAGTCATCACCAGTGGCCACGAGCCACAGAATTATAACTCAAATAATAGTCCTTTTTCTTTTCGTTATACTCATAAGAAGACCGACATCCAGCTCACACTTAAGAGTATCAATGGCAAAACAAGGGTCAAAAAGAAATGTCGCTTTTCAGCTTTTTCCTCCTGAAAAGCAGATTCAAACTCTGGTCCTTGATTACTAAAAGCCGACTCGAAAGCCTGATCACCATTCTTTCGATGATCATCACTTAAATAACGTTCACTTTCTTTATTAAACATCTACTCCTCTAAATATTCTATATAACAATTTCCCAGTTTTTTCTATTGTAACAAATGAAAGCGTCATTTTCTACAGAAATACTTAAAAAGCAACCTGTCTTAGGTTGCTTAATGGTTTAACATTAGTCATTCTCAATTTTTTCAGCTTCTGTACTGAATTTTTGTGCGATGGCTTCAAGGGCTAATTCATCTGTATCTGGAAGAGTGATGGCATCATCAGAAATCTCATCAATATTTGCATAGAATTCAATGTGATTTTTAAGGTTTTGAAGCCGGATAGGTGCATCACCACCGTATTCGCCATCGAGGTTAATCATCATACGATCATCACTTAGAGGCTCAATATACAGCGAGCTCGTTTTGATATAGGAAATTCTCTTATCGTAGATGTGTTTACCACCTTGGAGAACCTGACGAATAAGGTCTACCAATTCAAAGAGGTTGGCTGTCTTAACCATGATTAGTGTAAATTTACCATCATCCAGTTTAGCATCTGGGGCAATCGTTTCAAAGCCACCAACTGAATTGGTCAAGGCAACGAAAATCATGGAAAGACCACCTTCAAAGACACCCTCATCATGCGTAATGCGGACAGGAACCTTCTTAACTTGTGGCAGCAACTCTGCCCCCTTAACAAGGTAAGCCAAATAACCAAGCACTGTCTTTAAGCGGCTAGGCACACTATAAGTTAGTTCCGTAAAGGAACCCGCAGCTGCAATATTGATGAAGTATTTATCATCATAGGCACGACCAATATCCATTTGAAGGGTTTGATTTAGCAATAACCTTGGCTGCTTCAACAGGATTCCCTCTTGGAATCTTCAAAGCGCGTGCAAAGTCATTTGTTGTCCCCGTTGGAATAACCGCCATTTGTGGGCGCTTTTTGAGTGGGGCAATCCCAGAAACAACCTCATTGATTGTTCCATCGCCACCTGCAGCAATAACTAAGTCAAAGCCTGCTTTGGCTGCACGAGTGGCCTCATTTTTTGCTGAGTTCTCATCTGGTGTTGTTTGAAAGGCTGATGCTTCAAAGCCAGCGCCTTCCAGAATATCCAAGACCTCGGCAACATTTTTTTTCATAATTTCTTGTCCAGATGTTGGATTATAAATTAAGCGGGCACGTTTTTGTTTCATATTGAACTCCTATAAATCCAGCAACCAAGCCTCATCTTTTACGTCAATTTCTAGGCTTTGTGCTTTTTCCAACTTACTTCCGGCATCACTACCAGCAACTACTAAATCTGTTTTCTTAGAGACAGAACCTGTCACCTTAGCACCCAGAGCTTCTAGTTTTGCCTTTGCTTCACTACGTTTAAGATGCTCCAATTTCCCTGTCAAAACAACTGTCTTACCAGATAGGATGGCATCATCTGCTACCTTTTGCCCAAGGTAGGACAAATTAACCCCATAAGTTTCCAGTTCTTTCATAAGAACTTGAGCTTCTTCCTTGTCAAAATAGCGCTGGATGGACTTGGCAATAACCTCTCCTAAACCATCTACAGCAGCAATTGCCTCGACATCTGCACTTGCTAACTCTTGTATACTTCCAAACGCTTCTAGCAACTGCTTACTAACTTTGGCACCGACATGACGAATACCCAAACCATAGAGCAATTTCTCTGCAGAATTTTCTTTTGAGGCTTGAATGGCTGCATAAAGTTTTTCAGCAGACTTTTCCTTGAAACCTTCCAATTGGAGGAAATCTTGACTGTTCAAACCATAGATATCAGCCACATCTTTAACCAATTCAGCTTTAAAAAGCTTTTCAACCACTGAAGGTCCCATACCTGCGATGTTCATGGCATCACGAGAGGCAAAATGGATGAGGCCTTCCTTAATCTGAGCAGGACAAGAAGGATTAATACAACGTAGGGCAACTTCATCTTCAAAATGTAAGAGGCCACTACCACAAGATGGACATTGCGTCGGTACTTCCATCGGTTCCTGTGTTGTACGCTTACTTTCCACTACACGAAGTACTGCAGGGATAATATCACCAGCTTTGTAGACAATAACGGTATCACCGATACGAATGTCTTTTTCAGCAATATAATCCACATTATGAAGGGTGGCTCGACTTACCGTTGTCCCCGCTAATTGCACCGGAGTCAAATTAGCAGTCGGCGTTACTACACCCGTACGACCTACCTGCCAGTCCACTGAGAGAAGCTCTGCTTCCTTTTCCTCAGCAGGGAATTTATAGGCAATGGCCCAACGTGGTGCCTTAACTGTAAAACCTAGCTCTTCTTGCATGGCTAAACTATTGACCTTGATAACAACGCCATCAATATCGTAAGCCAAGTCATCACGATCCTGACCGACAGCTTGAATAAAGTCCCAAATTTCATCCATCGATGATGTGACAATACGTCGTGGATTAACAGAGAAACCTAGTTCTGCCACTTCATTCAAGACATCATTTTGTGTGAGACGCTCCGTTGGACTCGCTTCCTGATAAAGGAACGTCGCCAAACGACGCTCTGCAACCACTTTGGTATCCAACTGACGAAGGGTTCCGGCTGCTGCATTACGTGGATTGGCAAATTCGGCTTCACCGTTCTCCTGACGCTGGATGTTGATGCGTTCAAACTCAGCCCGTGGCAGGTAACACTCTCCACGAACGGTAATATTAAGCGGTTGGTCCAACTTGAGAGGAATGTCAGAGATACGCTTGACATTTTCAGTGATATTTTCACCGACAGAACCATCACCACGTGTCGCACCTACCTGGAGAACACCATCCACATAGGTCAGCGAGATAGAGAGACCATCAATTTTGAGTTCAGCCATATAATCAGCATTAGGAAATTCGGCCTTCACTCTCTGATCAAAGGCATCCAGTTCTTCTCGTGAAAAAGCATCCTGCAAACTATAAAGCGGATACTCATGTTGATATTTTTCAAAACCATCAAGGACCAGACCTCCCACACGATGCGTAGGACTATCTGCTTGAACATATTCAGGGTGCTCAGCCTCCAAAGCTACAAGCTCTCGATAGAGCTTATCGTAGTCTGCATCTGACACCGATGGATTATCTTCCGTATAATACTCTTTTGCATACTGGTTAAGTTTAGCAACCAGCTCTTTCATTCGTTTTTCCATAGGAACATTTTAACATAAAAGCAGAAAAAAACGCCTTTACAGACGTTAATTAGGAAACAAAATCAATGACTTTGGCCAATTTCTTAATAAGAATTGCACCAACCAAGAGAGAAGCCAATTCTCCCATAGCAACAGTGAACCAAGTTGCCCAAAATGGTGCTTGAGTAACTAGGGTCAACTCAGCCGCAATCGTCATCATGAAGAATGAGAAGTAAAAGGCAAAGAAAACATGAGACTTGTCAAAAAGGCCACCCAAAATGTCTTGGTTTTTAAAACGGTCAAAGAAATAAACACCTGAACCGACAAAGACCAATGTTGATAGGCTTCCAACAACCACATCAATCATGTTAAAGCTAAAGAAATTAGCAATCACACAGCCCAAAGTAACGGCAATGATATACTTGCGATTATAAAATCCTAAAAGATTGAACATTTCTGCAATTCGGAACTGGTAGGGACCGTAGGAAATTAAGTTAAAGGGTGGCACGACAGTCAAGACCACATAAAGGGCTGCCACAATAGCAATATGTGTTAAATCACGAACAGTTTGTTTTTTCATTTTTCCTCCATAATCAATGTTTTTATTAGCTACGAAAAATCAATAATCCCGTCAAAAGAGCCTGGATCTCACCAAGCTCTTTTTATCATCTAGGAATCATCCTCATGTTTTTTGTGTTTTTTGCTATCACTACCATCTCCAGAAAAACTCTGAATAATAGTAATCACATCTCCTCTTCTACTTTTTAGTTCACCTTGTCTAAGCTCTTGATAGGTCGCATTAAAGACGGCACCCAAAATCAAAATTCTGGCCAAGAAGATGAACCAAAGCATGAAGACGAAAATCATAATGGATCCAAATAACTTGATGTCAACCAATCGACTCAAGGTACGAATCACGTAGGTTCCAAACAAGTTGCTTAAATAACCAATCACTAAAGTCGTAAAGATAGTCCCTGGCATAACATAGCGGATTTTTCGAATCTTCACATTCGGAAGCACGAAATAAAGCACCATCATTCCCAGGAAGACAACTGCAATACTCAGAGGTTGAATACTATTTAGAATAAGCTGGGTCATCTTGGAACCAATAGGATAGGTCTGATTGACAACTCGAAGGACCGACTGAATAATCGTGGACAGCATTAGTGCAAAGGTGAGCAGGAACAAAATGACCAGACTCATGAAACCACCGATAATGTGACTAATAAGACATCACGGTGTTCTGAAGCACCATACACCTTGTTAATCGCCTTTTGAAGGGAAGACAAGGACTTAATCATAGTCCAGAATCCCGTCAAAGAGGCAACTCCCAACAACTGTCCAGAAGGTGTCGAGAAGATATCCTGAACAACGTTGGCTGCAGGTGCATAAAACTGCTTAGGAAGATGCTCATTCATAAACTTCAATAGATCAGTCGTATCAATATTCAGATAGGGAAAGACATTGGCCGCAATGACTATGAGCGGAAAAACCGTCAAAATGAGATAGTAAGCCACTGCGATAGTTGAAATGTCTATCTCTGCACTACGATAATGCCTAAGATAAACCTGCAAAGGGCGCCACTGGAGTTTATCCAGGAGACGGGCCATTAAGCCTTGTCGTTTCATATTAGTAAGTTCTTTCTTCGCCTTGAGAAGTCAAAATTACTGGACCATCCTTAGTAATAACAAATTGGTGCTCATATTGACATGAAAGTCCACCGTCAAGAGTTTTGTGAGCCCAACCCGTTTCAAGGTCCGTATCAATTTCCCAAGTACCAGTGTTAATCATTGGCTCGATAGTCAAAACCATTCCTTCTTTGAGACGGAGACCTCGTCCGGCTACCCCATAGTTTGGTACCATTGGCTCTTCGTGCATTGTTGGCCCAACTCCGTGTCCAACCAAATCACGAACAACACCGTAACCACGACTTTCAGCGTATTCTTGGATAGCTGCCCCGATATCACCGATACGGTTACCGACTACCGCTTGTTCAATACCAAGATACATAGCCTCACGTGTTACTTCCATAAGTTTTTTAACTTCGTCAGATGGCGTTCCAATCGCATAAGCCCAACATGAGTCAGCCAAACCGCCAGAATATGATTCCGTGTATTTTTTAACCTGAGCAACATTATCAAAATCCAATTTTGACACATCGAGAACAGACTTATCAATAGGTTCTGACAAGACCATATCAACTTTCAAGAGGTCACCGTCTTTCAAAATATAGTGACGTGGAAAGGCATGTGCCACTTCGTCATTAAGGCCACAGCATGTCGCATAAGGGTAATCCATAATACTTCCCTCAACACCAATCTGAAGGGGAAGAACATTTTCTTCTTTACAACGACGACGCACATACTCTTCTACTTCCCACATGTCTACGCCTGGTTTCAAGAGATCACGTAGACCAATGTGAATACTAGCAAGAAAATCCCCTGCCCTATCCATTGCTTCAATTTCACGTGCTGATTTTAATGTAATCATTGTTTTCTCCGTTTTCTTTATATCTTTATTTTTTTAGTTACTAAGTTTTCTTAACCACAACGACTGATTTGCAGACGGTATGATTCCCATGAGTAACCATAAGATCCAGATGAGCTCTACGTCTGGTCTCGGCGATAATACTTGGTGTAATCGTCACCTTGTCATCAATCTGAGCCGCCTGAAGAAAGTAAAACATCATCTCTTCAATCACAAGACCATTTGCTCCTGCTTTTCCATGATACGATAGACAACCTCTTTAACCATCTCTGCAAGAACACCCTGAGTGAGGTTCCCAGAATTGTCAATCATAGTGGGCTCTACCTCAAAGCTGAAAGCATGCTTGTCCTGGTTCAGGTTAGCTATCATTTGATCACTAAAGGTGTGCAAGTTGCCACGATTATTGTCCTGAAGTTCTTCCAAAACCTGACGACGGGTGATAACACCTAGATAGTGTTTTTCTTCGTCCACAACAGGAATGATATCAAAGTCTTCAAAAATCATCTTTTGGGCAACAGTTGCCAGACTAGTCTCAAGTCTTGTCACCGTCGGCTTGGTCATGATTGCCTTAAGCATGGTCGTCGGTTGCTGATTAGACACATCCCGCATGGTCACAATCCCAATCACTTTTTCAGACTCAGATAAAATTGGAAAACGTACCAAGTTGGTCCGTTTAACCAAATTCTGAAAATCCCTGACCGTCATTTCTGGAGTCATGTAGTTGTAGTCTTCTCGTCTGGTATAGACTTGAGCCACAGTCTTGATGTCTGTTTTGATACGGACATTCGAAAGCGCCTGGTTAATCATGGTTGCCACGGTAAAGGTATCGTAAGTTGTTACCATAACCGGAAATTGCTTCAAACGAGAAAGCTCTTTTACCCTATCGGAAACCTGAAAGCCCCCCGTCACTAGAATAGCATTATTGTGTTCTAGAGCAAGCAATTGAATATCCTCACGGTCCCCAACAATAAGAAGATCTCCTTTGGTTAGATAACGGGTGATATTCTCAATAGTCATGGCTCCAATGTAGAACTTACTGAAAACACGTTCCAAACCTTCATGACCAGAGATAACCTCAGACTCTGTAATCTCTGCAATCTCCGCAAAAGTCAGCCTGTCAAGGCGAACTTGGACTTTCTTTTCAATTCGAACCGTCCCGCTCCGAGGACGTGTCTCAACCAGCCCTCGATTTTCAGCTTCTTTAATGGCTCGATAGGCAGTTCCATCAGAAACCTGTAAGTGATTCGAAATACTACGCACACTAACACGCTTACCAATAGGCAAGGCCTCAAGATAATCTAGAATTTCTTGGTGTTTACTCACAGTTCTCCTCCTTCTCAAAGCGGAGATAATCACGCATGGTACGAGTGTATCGGTCTGCTCCCTTAAAGCGAGACACAAGTTTAAAGCCAGATTTCCGCTACACGAATCGATGCCTTATTTTCCAAATGTGCAATAAGGATAATACGACCCATTTCCATAGCTGTCAAAGCCAAATCTGACAGACAGGTAACCGCCTCAGTCATTAGACCTCTACCCCAGTAAGAGGCATTCAGAAAATAGCCAAGCTCTGCAGTCCGTTTCTGGACATCAATCTTCTCAAAACGAACGACGCCAATCATCTTATCTAACTCTTTATCTACAATCGCCCATACACCTAGAGGCTCCTTCATGAAATAATGGACCAAAAGGCAATCCGTTTCATGCTGTGTTTGAGTGGCAGGAAAGAAAAATTGTAGATTCTGAGGATTTGATACAATTTCGTGTAAATCAAAACGATCCAAAAAGATGAGTGGTCTAAAAGAAAGGCGCTCCGACTCAAAAAAGGCAAAAGCACCCAGACTAGTCCAAATATCCATGATAGTATTATAACACAGTTTTAGAAATGGAAAAAGGCTCAACCACTAGGGGTTGAACCTTAGACTTAATCTTCAATCAAACGAATATCTGCACCAAGGTCAGAAAGTTTCTCAATGATATTTGAATACCCGCGAAGGATAAACTCAATATTGGTAATTTCAGTTTGACCTTCTGCCATAAGACCTGCCGTAACAAGCGCCGCACCCGCACGTAAATCACTAGCTTTTACTAGTACACCTGAGAGTTGCGTTGGACCGTTATAAACAATCTGTCCACCGAGTACTTGAATATCAGCTCCCATACGAGCCAATTCAGGAACGTGGTTCACACGTTTTTCATAAATTGTATCTATGATTTTTCCTCGACCACTTGCTTTCAATAACAACGGTGTCATCGGTTGTTGTAAATCTGTTGCAAAACCTGGATAAGGCGACGTCTTAATGTCAACAGGTTTTAGATCACCTTGCTCTTCCACAAAGATGGCATCTTCTTCAACTGTCATACGAACACCCATTGCTTCAAGTTTAGCAATAAAACTTTCAAGGTGTTCATAAAGAACATTTTTAACCTTAACTCCCTTACCGATAGCCGCGGCCATAGCAATGTAAGAACCCGCTTCAATACGGTCTGGAATAACTTGGTGACGAGTGCCATGTAAGCTCTCTACACCGTCAATCGTGATAACCTCTGTACCAGCGCCACGTACACGTGCGCCCATATTGTTAAGAAGAGTTGCTACATCAATAATCTCAGGTTCACGCGCCGCATTTTCAATAACCGTACGACCCTCAGCCTTAGCTGCTGCCAACATGGTATTGATAGTCGCTCCAACACTGACCGTATCCATGTAAATATGAGCACCCTTAATGCATTGACCAGCATCAGTCGCAATACGCATAGACTCCGCTTCATAGGAAATGCTAGCACCCATCGCTTCAAACGCCTTAAGGTGAAGGTCAATAGGACGTGGTCCCAAATCACAGCCACCTGGCAAACCTACTGTTGCCTGTCCGTAACGTCCAAGCAAGCTACCGTAGAAATAGTAAGAAGCACGAAGGCTGTTAATCTTACCAAATGGCATTGGCATATCCTTAACGCCTCGTGGATCAATTTCAAGTGTTTCGCCATCACGCTTAACAGAACCACCCATTACCTCTATAATTTCAATGAGGTTATCGACGTCGCTGATTGCTGGTACCCCGTCAAGAGTAACCACTCCATCAGATAAAATAATAGCTGGAATCAATGCAACAACTGAATTTAGCCCCTGATACTGTAACTTCTCCCTGAAGTTTCTTACCACCATTGATGATAATTTTACGCATACTGTTCAATCTTTCTTATACTGGAATATTAGCCTTTACATTCTACCATAGATTGAGGTGCATGACAAATTAAGAACTCTAACAATTATCGGACAGTTTCACTTGACCATTTAAACCAACCCTTAAAACGTATGGCTCCGTCTTTATCTGTTCGTAAAACCTTAATGTGACGTTGCTTAAAACGTTCTAATGTTTCATCATTTGGATGTTTATAACGATTGTTCTCACCAGCTGAAACAAGTGCAAGGGAGGGGTGCAACTGATCCAAAAAAGCTTCAGACGATGAGCCTTTTGAACCGTGGTGTCCAGCTTTGAGGACGCTTGCCCTTAAAGTTGGATAGCTGGCCATCAGCTCCTCCTCTCCTTCTTTTTCCAAATCACCAGTAAACAAAAAACTGCTTCCTAATAGTTTTCCGTAAAGAACTATCGAATCGTTGTTACCACCATCACCAATTTTATTGGGATAAAGAACCTGTAGCTTACTTCCCATCATGGGTAATTTGTCGCCAGCCTTTAGAGTGTGAACTGGTCGTTTTAAGGTCCGAAGTCTTTTAACAAAACTAGGTTTAGTCAAAGCCCCCTGACTGACACAGATTTCCTTAATCTTAAACCTCTTGGCCACTTCTTCCAAATCACCAATATGGTCTGTGTCCGTATGCGTCAGGACCAGGTGATCAATTTGAGACACTCCTCTAGCCTGTAGATAGGGAATCAAGGTTTTCTCTGCATTGCTCGTCTGGCTCCCCTCCTGCCATTTTTCCTTTGAACCGAAAGTCACCTTGCCACCCACATCAATTAGGATGGTATCGCCTTTCATACTCCTCAGAAAAATACTATCTCCCTGACCAACGTCAACCATAGTCACCTCATTGGTTAAAGGATGTTTGACCCAGACCATCAAAAGACCAAAAATCATCAAAAGGCAAATCCTAAACTGAGGCTTTTTCCAAAAATCAAAGAGCATAACCAATACAGCTATCATCAAGCTAAACTGTAACAAACTAGGTTTCCCTAAAATTAATGGCTGGCCTATCCAAGATTGTATCCAAGTCAAAAAGGTCTCCATCCATTCAAAAAGTGGGTTGATTTGAGAAAAGATTACCAGTCCTGAAAGGGCAAAGAAGACCGTCAAGACAGGCAAGAGAAAGTTATCAAAGACTATGGAAAATATCGCCGTCAGAATTAAACTCACCGGTTGAAAGGTCCCATAATAGTAAGTTAGAAAAGGCAAAATCCCAAGACTCAATACCAAGCTCATACAGATTGACTTTTTAAGAGATGACATCTCCTCAAAATCAAACAAACACAACAAAAAAGCATAGGAACAACTTAAAACACCTCCCACTGTTAAAAGAAAATGAGGTAAAAAGAGAAACAATAGAAGTAAGGTTATTCCCATATTATCCAGTTTTTTAATACCAAACTCCGCCAACAAACTTTGAATCAGGGAACGTAGGACTGAAGCTGTCCAACCTGTCATTAAGCCATAGCATAAGGAAAAAGGTAGCAAGATAATAAATAGATAATCTTTAGGAAGGCCCAAGCGTAGGAGTCCATAGCGAAACCATCCCAGAAAAAAGCCCACTTGCATCCCCGAAAGTGCGAATAGATGAATAATACCTAGGCTTGTGTAAAGCTGACTCTGCTCATCGAACTCCTTATCCAAATACCCAAAGAGTAGGCCTGTCATATAGTGTCTCATAGGACTAGGAAAATGTGTCTGGATATGAACCAAAGCCCTTCTCCTCAATTGATGGAAAAAAGCTAAGGGAGATAGAGATTTTTGAGACACCACATAATCCAAGCGCTCAATCTGAGCCATTCGATAAATACCTTGGCTGGCTAGATAAGACTGATAATTGAACCCTTGAAAATTACGTTGACCAGTTGCTGGGGATAACTTTATTTTCCCCTTTAATACCAGCGTTTGGCTAGTAGTCTTAAAAAAATGCTGCTCCTTCTCAGATTTGAGTCGGTAAAAGACCTGATAAGTTTGTCCCTTTGCCTTTCCGATAGCTGATAATTGCTCACCATTAACCGATAACGTATCAGCAACCAGAGTCACCTGATTGATTTCAGCAGGAGCTTGTTTATCTTGTATGGTAGCTTTGTGGTGTAAGAATAAAAAGTAGACCAAAAAGAAACTACCTACAATTCCCACCAACTTTAGGGCAGCCTTATTCTTCCAATGATGTTTCAAAAAACAGACCATAAGAAAGACAAAAGTCCCAATAGCATAAACATTAGTGACAAAAACCGTAAAATAAAGAGCAGCTATTAACAGAGCCAAGGAAAAAAGATTGATTGGAGCCTTTTTAAGCCACATAGAGGGACTCTCTGATTTTATCTAAAGTTTTTTCACCAATTCCTGAGACATTTTTCAAGTCATCTATGGATTGAAAGCCACCATGACTTTCACGATAGGCAATGATATCCTCAGCACGCTTAGCTCCAATCCCAGAAATGGTTTGCAACTCCTCTGAGGTCGCTGTATTTAAGTTAATTTTGCCATCCTTAGCACTAGTTTGCCCTCCTTTATCAGAGACCTGACCAGTTCCTGATTGACCAAGAACAGAGAGGTTTTCATCCTTAGTTGCCACATAGACAACCTCTTCGTCTGACAAGCTTGCAGCTAAGTTAACACTCTTAGCATCCGCATCCTCAGTCATTCCCCCAGCGGCTTTGATGGCATCAGTCACCCTAGCGCTTGCTTTTAAGGTATAAACACCCGGATTAGCCACAGCCCCCTTAACATCTACCGTTACTTTTGACTCATCCTTTTCACTTCCTTCAGTCTTTGACTGGGAAGACGCCTCAGAAAGAGACTGTGAGCTTTGTTTGGAGGAGGAGGAGGTTGACAAAGCTGTCACATCTGTATAAGACGTCTCCGCCTCCATGCTGTTGCCGGCACAGTAAGTCATCCATAGGAAGAAGCAAAAAATCACCATCAGTACAGCAATAACACTCACAAACAGACAATTATCTTTGACATAGGCTAGAATCTTTTCCTTCACGCTATTCTCCTTAATTGATATATTTTCTTTCTTATTCGTAAAAAATTTGAAAAATATATCAAAAAGTAAAAAACTCCATCAGATCTATATCTGATAGAGTTATTAGCTTATTTCTGCGTTTCTTTGGCACGGTGTTTTTCAGGGTTCCAAACAAAGCTAGCTACATATGAGAAAGCCATGGTCAAAAGCACTGCAATGATAGCCACAAGACCGAGAGGTACACGGTAAATATAAGTCAATGGGTTTGGTTTTTTGCCTGTTTGATAGCTCAAAGCTTCTTCATCAAGACGATCAAATTCAGACTGGATACGACGAGCAACCTCTTGAATATTTTCGTCATTCAAACGCTTCAAATCTGAAATATCAATAGGATTACCATAGTTCATATCCACACGTTCACCCGTTAAGAGACCCTTGAGCTCACGAGGGCCTTGATAGACAACTGGCATAATCTTAACCTTGGCCATTTTAGCGATAACCGCAACCCCACCCTTAACATCAGAAGAATGACGGCTACCACTTGGAAACATAATCAAACTACGATTACTCTTCTTAAGCATGTTAACAGGGTACTTGATAGCTTCTTGACCAGGATTTCACGGTCAATTGGAAAGGCGCCACACATGCGGATCCACCAACCAAAGATACGGCTCTTAAAGAGTTCTTTCTTAGCCATGAAAATAAACTGCTTAGGACGGGCTGAAAAGGCCATATAAACAGGGTCCCACCAAGTTCGGTGCGGAGCAACCAAGATATAGTTTTCATCCTTGTCCAATAATTTATTGCGATTGTGGTAATGGGCATTGCCATTGATAATCCAAAGAAGGAAGACAACAAGCCCACGTAAATAAGCGTAAAACACGTTTTTACCTCTTTTTCTACAAGTTTTTTACTATTATACCAAAAAAGGAGCTCTTTTTTCATCGAATTTCTTTGCAAAAGTCTTGAAAATGGTGTGGCACTTTCTAATAGTTTGAGCTATAATGTAGCTATGATAAAAAGTATTAAGATTACAGGGGAAAATCGAAAGGCACTTAATATTTGCCTCATTATTGCAAACTTGGCTGTTTTGGCTATCCTAGGCTTTGTCCTATTCCAACGCCATAACACGAAATCTGAACAAGTAGCCAAGGTTGAAAAGACTGAACAAGTCGCTAATAGCACAAGTTCAGCTTCAGAAAAAGCTAAGGAAGAAGATAAAACACAACTCAAGAAAGGTAGTAACCACAGCATTGCAGCTTCTGACTATGCTTACGATGTTACTGCTGTTAATAACACTATTCGAGGCGAATCTCAGGATATCGACGACAAGGTAGTCTTTTTAACATTTGACGATGGGATTGATCCTACATTGACACCACAAGTCATGGATATTTTGAAAGAATATGGTGTTCATGCTACATTCTTCCACATTGGTTACACCATTACACAAGAAAATGCGGACATCCTCAAACGCCAAATTACAGAAGGACACGCGATTGCCAACCATAGCCTCAGCCATAACTTTAATCTCCTTTATCCAGGACGTGTTCCTAATCAAAGTCAGATTGTTTCTGAGGTTAACCAAACCATGGCTAATTTCCAAGCCATCCTAGGTAAAGACTTCAAGACAAGAATTTTCCGTTATCCTGGTGGTCATATGTCATGGCAAGGTCTAGAAAGTACTGACCAAGCTCTTGCCAAGGAAGGTGTCCAGTGGATTGATTGGAACATGCTTTGTGGTGATGCAGAACCAGCCTCTGTTCGCCCAACGACATCTGAAAGCATGATGGCCTACTTGGATGGTTCACAAATATTTCCCTGAGAGTCATGTTAAGGTTGTGCTTATGCACGACACTGCTGGTAAGGAGCTCACAGTTCAGACCCTTCCACAAATCATCGAATACTTCAAAGACCAAGGCTACACCTTTGGTGTCCTAGAGTAATCACTCACAACAGTTCCTTTGGGAGCTGTTTTTTGTTACAATAAAAGCTATGACAAATCCAATTTTAAAAGATGGAGAACGCATTGACCAACTCTTCTCCACAGATGTAAAAATCATTCAAAATAAGGAGGTCTTCAGCTATTCTATCGACAGTGTCCTCCTCTCTCGATTTCCAAAAATTCCCAAGAAGGGGTTAATCGTCGACCTCTGTTCGGGAAATGGTGCCGTTGGCCTCTTTGCTAGTACACGTACTGAGGCACCAATTACCTTGGTTGAGCTACAAGAACGTCTGGCTGACATGGCCAAGCGTTCCGTCACTCTCAACCAGCTAGAGGACCAGGTGACCGTTGTCAATGACGACCTAAAAAATTTGCTTGACCATGCCCCACGATCTCAGGTAGACCTTATTCTCTGTAACCCTCCCTACTTTAAGGCGACAGAAACGTCCAAGAAGAATCTGTCCGAGCACTACCTCTTGGCCCGTCACGAAATCACGACCAATCTAGAGGAAATTTGCCAGGTCGCACGTCATGCCCTCAAATCTAATGGACGCATTGCCATGGTGCATCGCCCTGACCGATTTTTGGATATCATCGACACCATGCGCCAATATAATCTAGCACCTAAACGCATCCAGTTCATCTATCCTAAGATGGGACGTGAGGCAAATATGCTCCTGATTGAAGCTATTAAAGACGGCTCGACAGATGGCTTGAAAATCCTTCCGCCTCTCTTTGTGCATAAGAAATGGCGACTATACCGACGAAATCTTTGAGATTTACTTTGGAAAAAAGACTGAGGGTGAGTCCTAGACGATGACAGAAAAGGATAACAAGGCCTACATGTATGTGGTTGAGTGTGCCGATGGCACCCTCTATACAGGCTATACCACAGACGTCGAACGCCGCCTCAAAACCCATAACGCAGGCAAAGGCGCCAAGTATACCAGAGCCCGCCTACCAGTTAAACTCCTCTATTCAGAATTCTTTGACAGCAAGCCTGAAGCCATGAGCGCCGAAGCACTCTTTAAGAAAAAAAGTCGAGAGAAAAAACTGGCTTATATCAAAGAACACACGGAAAAATAACCGTGTGTTCTTTGATATTGGAAAACGCTCTATTTTCATAGAGCGTTTTCATTGTTTATTTATCACCCTTGTTACGGATAACAAAGCCGTTTTTCTTTTCGCTTGAGGTACGGTGTGGGCGTTTATTGCCACGGTTTTCGAAGTCACGGCTATTCTTCTTAGACTTGCGTTTGAAGTCACGACGGCCACCATCTCGGTCATCGCGGTTACGGTCGCCACGGTATCCACCACGACGGTTGTTATCGCGACCACGGTTGCCACGGCCACCTTTGCCGCCTTTACCACCAAAGCCACCACCTGATGGTTTGAATGGCAATGGTTTTTCACGGGCAATTTCCACTTCTGGCATTGTCTCTGGGTCTTGAACGGTCAAGCTCAAGATGTAAAGTGCCAATTCTTCAGGAGTGAATTCTTGAGCCAATTTTACCGCATCACCCTTGAACTTGTCAAAGTTAGAACGGATAGCTTCATCCGCAAAGTCGCGTTCGATCTTCTTAAGGGCAACTTTCTTCTTAGCTTGGAAGGCTTCTTGAGCTGTTGGTGGCTTAAGACCTTTCATGCGTTTCTTGGTCAAGTTTTCGATGATTCCCAAGTAACCCATTTCGTTTGGTGCTACGAAAGTAATAGATTGACCTGATTGGCCTGCACGTCCTGTACGTCCAATACGGTGAACGTAGCTTTCTGGATCTTGTGGAATATCGTAGTTGTAGACGTGAGTGACACCTGAAATGTCAAGACCACGCGCTGCAACGTCTGTCGCAACCAAGATATCGATTTGGTCGTTCTTGAAGTCACGGATAACACGAAGACGTTTGTTTTGGTCAAGGTCACCGTGGATACCCTCTGCACGGAAACCACGAAGTTTCAAGCCACGTGTCAACTCGTCCACACGACGTTTGGTACGACCAAAGACAATTGACAATTCTGGTTGGTCAACATCCATAAGGCGAGTCATGGTATCAAACTTCTCTTGTTCCTTCACTCGGATAAAGTATTGGTCAACGTTAACATTGGTCAATTCTTTAGCCTTGATTTTCACATGCTCAGGGTCTTTCATGAACTGCACACCAATACGTTTGATGGCATCAGGCATAGTTGCTGAGAAAAGGAGAGTTTGACGTTCTTCTGGTACTCGGCTAATGATAGCTTCAATGTCTTCAAGGAAGCCCATGTTAAGCATTTCATCAGCTTCATCCAAAATCAAAGTCTCGATGTTATTGAGTTTAAGAGCCTTACGTTTGATAAGGTCAAGGAGACGACCTGGTGTCCCTACAACGATGTGGGCACCTGAACGAAGGGCCTTGATTTGTTTTTCAATGCTAGAACCACCGTAGACTGAGCGAACTTTAACGCCTTTGTCACGACCAAAACGGAAAAGCTCTTCTTGAGATTGCACTGCCAACTCACGTGTTGGGGCAATAACAAGGGCTTGGATTGTATTTTCTTCTGTACGAATTTTATCTAGGGTAGGCAAACCAAAGGCAGCTGTTTTACCAGTACCAGTTTGGGCCTGACCGATAACATCCTTACCTTCAAGAGCGAGTGGAATTGTCAACTCTTGGATAGGTGATGGTTTTTCAAAACCGGCAGCTACAACAGCTGATTGGATGTCTTCTGATAGGTTTAAATCTGTAAATTTCAAAGTATTCTTCTTTCTATTTGAAGGCGGTGCGAAGCCACCTTATGAGACTTGGTTGTGTAGTAGATTAACTACCTGTATTTAATAGTCGTTTATTTTAACAACTCATCTAGTCTATCATATTTAGAAATAAAAAGACAGGAAATAACGTTTTAAAACCGCCTTCAATTTGAGAAGACGGTTTCACTCACTAATTATTATCTATGGACCAACCAACGCAGGTAGCGGGCCAAGACCAAACAAAGAATCACACTACCGATAATGATGAAAATCCAGGCTGGACTAACCGTCATAAACGGTAAAGGAACATTCATCCCAAAGAAACCGGTAATGACGGCGAGCACTCCCAAGAGTACCTCAATAATGGTCAAATTACTCAAGTTGTTGTTCAGGTTATTGTTTAGGATATTATTATAAGAACCTGACAGTTGCTGTAAGACCTTAGAAATGAGGTCCGTCATGGCTACTAACTGTCTGGCTTCAATCATGGCATCATCAAACTGTTCTTTTTCAACCTCGTTGAGACGACGATAAATGGCGTGCCCCTTGATGTGCTCCAAAAGGAGACGGTTTTGTGTAGCGGCAGCTACCAAATAGACCATGCCTGTTTCCAAATCTGAAAGGTCGTAAAGATTCTTACTTGTCGTAGTCTGCCTTAGACGTCGACTAACCTCATCTTTTTGCTGATCCAAACGTTCAATGACGGGATAGTAGGCATTTGAAATCATCTCAAGTCCTGCAAAGAGCAATTTATAAATGGACAAATCCTCATGGTTATCCACATAGTCTTGCATTTTGCTGATCACATAAGCATTATCCTCGTTACTAATGGTCACCAAACGTGTATCTTGTACAATAAAGGTCAGAGGAATGGTTTCATAGTATTCCTTGTCCTTCTCAAGAGCTAGGACATTATAGATAAAGGTGATTGTTCCATTCTCACGGTTGTAGTCCATGTGAGCTCGTTCATTTTTATCCAAGGCATACTCTATGGTTTCCTGGTCAATATCATACTTGGTATAAAGGTAGGATTGCTCAGAAATAATATCTGAGTCAATATTAATCCAGTGACGCTTATAACCCAGTTCTTTTTCAATAAACATTTTTCTTCCTCATTACTTTAGCACTGCTGCTGCCAAAGCTTGTTGAATTTCAAAGACATTATTATCACTCTTAAATTGAAGGACCTCTGCGGGCTCCAATGCTGATGAAATCCAAATCTTAAGTTCAGCATCTAGGTCAAAGTGCCCTGAACTTTCTACAGTAAAACGAGAAATCGAGTGATAAGGGATAGACTTGTAGGAAGTCTTCTTCCCTGTAACACCTTGCTTATCGACTAAAATCAAGCGCTTCTCTGTAAAGACAATCAAGTCACGAATAAGGACATAGGCTAACTCCACCTGTTCACCTGGAATTAAGATGCCCTCCAATTGGCGCTCAACTTTATCATTATCTTTTTTAGATGCGTTACCAAGCAGTCCTGAAAAAAGTCCCATAGTTGTTTCTCCTTTTTTATTGTAAAGATAATCCTTGCTTTAACTATACCACAATTTTAGGATTTCAGACACTTGCAGAAATGGGTTTCTAGTAGTACAATTAAGGAGTCACAAGAGGAGCAATTGCTGAGAATGGCTAGCTTGATTATTTCTTCAAGACATGCCTAAACTCTTACCACCTGATCAGGTTAGGACCTGCGTAGGGATGTGTCTCAAAATAGATTGAAATAGAGGAACTTCTATGACGTCGTTTTGATGTGGCAAAAAACAGCCAATCAAGACGATTGGTATAGGAGGTTTTTTTATGTCGAAAACAAATATTCGACCAATGATTGAGGTTGCCCTTTTTGCAACCATTGCTTATATCCTGGACCTAGTTACCCAGCCCATGTCACTAGGCCCTTGGATTTCCCTTTCCTTTAAGATGGTACCTATCTTTCTCCTCAGTTTTCGCTGGGGGGTTAAAGCTGGTGCTATGGGCGGTCTTATCTGGGGGCTACTTCAAGTGGTGACAGGACAGGCAGCCGGTGGTTGGCTGACCTTGACACAAGGGTTTCTGGAGTACTTTGTCGCCTTTAGTCTGATTGGTATCAGTGGTGTGGTCAAACCAGCCCTTGATAAAGCCATTAAACAAGGCAATAAAGTCAAGTCTCTGATGGTGATTACTGAGGGGATTCTTCTTGGTAGCTTCGCTCGTTACCTCATTCACTTTATAGCCGGTGTCATCTTTTGGGGAAGCTATGCCCCTAAAGGACAAAGCCCTTATCTCTATTCATTTATTGTCAATAGCTCATCCTTCCTTGGAGAAACATTGGCCAGCCTCATCGTTTTCTTCGCCCTACAACGATTCCTAGGCAGATTACTCAATACGGAAAAATAAAAGAAACCATAGGACAGTCTTAATTGGCAGTCCTATGGTTTTTCTTGTTTTTATAAAAAATAGCAATTATTGCTTATTCACAGTAATAACCTCACTTTTGTTTTACTGTATTTTATGTTAAGATACAAAAAAAATATATGTTCCCATATATGCAAACTGGAGGTTTCCCATGCAAAAATTTGGAGAAATTTTTAAAAAATTTCGCGAATCAAGAGGGATACGATTAAAAGATGTCGCAAAAGCTGGTATCTCGACATCTCAACTGTCTCGTTTTGAAAAAGGACAGACAGACTTAACCATTACAAAGTTTATGTTGATATTGGACGAGATTAATATGCCTATTGACGAATTCATGTATGCTGTCCATGATTTTCATCGTGATGAACTGAATGAACTATTAGCAAAGATTCAGTTTTTTGTATCAACTCATGATATTAATGGATTAAAGAAACTACTTAATTCCCAACTAAAATCAGAACATAAACGAGAAAAATTTCATCACATTAATACTATTTTATTAAAAATTCGCTTGCAGGATTTATCGGGAGAAAGCTATTATACAAAACAGGATCTAACCGATTTAACCGATTATCTATTTAGTGTTGAGTACTGGGGTTATTATGAATTATTAATTTTTGCAAATACCTTAGATGTGTTGAACCATGAGACTCTTATGGTTTTGGCAAAGGAGATGTCTAGAAGGTCTGATTTTTACAAAGAGATTCCTAATAATCGACGCATGATATCAACCATGTTATTAAATGTTTATATTACATGCATAGAAAGAGAAGAACTCATTGATGCACCGTATTTTGAAAAACAATTAAACCAATGCTTTTTTATCGAGACTGAAATCTATGAACGATTGGTTTTTCAATATGCACAAAATTATTATCAATATAAAAAAGAAGGAAGCAATCAGTCTATTATCGAAATGAAGAGATGTATTGATGCCATGAAATTGGCAGGGAGCAAGAATATTGCAAAGACTTATGAAGCGCATTTGAAAAAATTGATAGATATAAATAGTTAGCAAGCATATATGGGAATTTATTAAATAAGCTTATTATTCTTGTAAAATTATTTAAAAATATGTGTGAATCCAATTTCATTTCCAGATTTGGTAACCAATAAGGAGAAACGATATGTCTAAATCCTTTCTGAAATTACTTATCTCTCAGTTATTTGCTAACTTAGCTGACATTTTCCTCAGGGTATCTCTCATTGCAATATCTACGTCATTACAAAATCCGTTATTGCGACCTCAATGGTTCCGATTCTAATCGGATTGTCAGCTTTCGTGGCAAGCCTTCTGGTGCCATTGGTGACTAAAAAACTATCCCTAAATAGAGTGCTTTCTTTCACTCAATGTGGAAAAACTTTTTTATTAGCAATACTCCTTGTAATGCTCATTAAGGCTCAATTTGTTCCAGCCTTAGGATTGTATATCTTTGTTGTCGCTATTTCTATCTTAGATGGCTTTGCGTCACCCGTATCTTATGCCATGATTCCTAGATATGCCACAAATTTGGGAAAGGCAAATGCTGCCTTATCAATGAGTGGTGAGGGAGTACAATTGATTGGTTGGGGACTGGGCGGTCTCCTATATACTTCGCTTGGTCTTTTTCCCACACTGTTGATAGTCTTACTCCTTTATCTCCTTTCCACTTTTGTGATGCTCTTTCTTCCTCAGGCCAAAATAGAGCAGTTAGAAGCGGAGACAAATCTTGATACTCTAGTAAAAGGATGGAAGTTAGTTGCAAAAAATCCTAAATTAAAGTTATTTGTTCAAGCAAATTTATTAGAGGACTTCTCAAATACAATCTGGGTATCGTCTGTAATCCTTGTTTTTGTAACCGAGGTGTTAAAACAAACTGAAAGTTACTGGGGCTACTCAAATACAGCCTATTCCCTTGGTATCATTTTAGGTGGAATAATTGTCTACAAACTATCCGAAAATTTTTTAGCTCATAAGTGGAAAAGTATTCTCTTTTCACTCTTAGCAATGGCGACCATCACAGCCAGTATCCTCTTTTTCTCAAACACACAAACATTTTTAATTTTCTCAAGTTTAATCGGCTTCTTTTCTCAGTTAAAAGAAGTACCTGAAAGTGTCTTTCTTCAGGAAACTGTCGATGAAAATCAGTTAGTACATGTTTATTCTGTATTTGAAGTCATTTCAACCCTTGCTTTTTCAGTTTTCGTCTTTCTGATGAGTTCTATTACTGAAAAATTTGGAATTACAACAAGTTTCTGGCTATCAACAATTTGCATACTTTTAGAAGCTGGCTTGATTTATCATAATCGTAATTATCTAAAGTAATTAATGGTATACTTGATAACTATTAGGTTTATAAAAAATATAGGGCTATCTGATTAGATAGTCCTATATTTTTTTGTGTTGTTTTAGAGACGTGACGTAGTTAGTGAGACGGCTAGCTAGCCACAAGATAGTGGCTAGCGTCAAAAGATGAACGATTTACATAAACTATACATAGTATTACGACATGAGAAAACGGAAACGATAATTTCCGTTTTCGAGTTAGTAAAGGACTTAGTCACGGTCCTATAGGACGTGGCGTAGATTGCTTAGGCTATGATATAGCCAAGCAATCTTAGTACATTACATATTCTCTTCCAATGTCACATCTGGATATTTATCCGCAAACCAACGAAGGGCAAAGTCATTTTCAAAGAGGAAGACTGGTTGGTCAAAGCGGTCTTTAGCCAAGATATTTCGGCTTGATGACATGCGTTCATCAAGGTCCTCAGGTTGAATCCAACGCACAGTCTTTTTACCCATTGGTGTCATAACAACTTCGGCATTGTATTCATTTTCCATACGATGTTTGAAAACTTCAAACTGAAGTTGACCAACGGCACCAAGCATGTATTCACCTGTTTGGTAGTTGGTATAAAGCTGGATGGCTCCTTCTTGCACCAATTGTTCAATTCCTTTGTGGAAGGACTTCTGTTTCATAACGTTTTTAGCAGAAACTTTCATAAACAACTCTGGCGTAAAGGTTGGCAGTGGCTCAAATTCAAATTTGTTTTTACCTACAGTAAGGGTATCACCAACCTGGTAAGTTCCTGTATCGTAAACCCCGATAATATCTCCAGCCACGGCATTTTCGACATTTTCACGAGACTCGGCCATAAACTGAGTGACGTTAGAGAGCTTAGCTCCTTTACCTGTACGGGTTAGGTTAACACTCATACCACGCTCGAATTCACCAGACACGATACGAACAAAGGCAATACGGTCACGGTGACGTGGGTCCATGTTGGCTTGGATTTTGAAAACAAAACCAGAGAAATCCTTGTTAAGAGGATCAATCTCGTCGCCATCAACTGTCTTGTGGCCATGTGGTTCTGGCGCAAATTTAAGGAAGGTATCGAGGAAGGTTTGAACCCCAAAGTTTGTAAGGGCAGAACCGAAGAAGACCGGCGTCAATTCACCAGCTAAAATAGCTTCCTCAGAGAATTCATTACCCGCTTCTGTCAAGAGTTCGATATCTTCTTTAGCTTGCTCATAGAATGGGTTGTTGGCAAAAAGAGTATCACCATCTTCAATCTTGGCAAAGCGCTCGTCACCCTTGTAAAGCTCCAAGCGTTCGTTATAGAGGTCGTAAAGTCCTTCGAAGGCTTTACCCATACCGATAGGCCAGTTCATTGGGTAGCTGGCAATACCAAGCACTTCTTCCAATTCTTCCAAGAGGTCAAGCGGCTCACGTCCATCACGGTCCAATTTGTTCATGAAGGTGAAGACAGGAATACCACGGTGTTTGACAACTTCGAAAAGTTTTTTGGTTTGGGCCTCGATACCTTTGGCTGAGTCAACGACCATGACGGCAGCGTCGACCGCCATAAGGGTACGGTAGGTATCTTCTGAGAAGTCCTCGTGCCCTGGGGTATCAAGGATATTGACACGTTTACCGGCATAGTCAAACTGCATCACAGATGAAGTTACTGAGATACCACGTTGTTTCTCGATATCCATCCAGTCTGATTTAGCGAAGTTTCCGGTTTTCTTACCTTTTACGGTACCAGCTTCACGGATTTCACCCCCAAAGTAAAGCAATTGTTCAGTGATTGTTGTTTTACCAGCATCGGGGTGAGAGATGATGGCAAAAGTACGGCGTTTTTTGATTTCGTCTTGGATACTCATAGTTTTCTTTCTTCTTTAAAAATAATCTTTTTGATACTTTTCCTTAGCGGTATCGGACGTCAGTAGCTTCCTTAGGAATCTCAATATTTCCATGTTCCAGAACTACGACAACCATAGGTTTTTACCAGATCGAAAAGTAAGATAGTTGTAGCGCTTCTTTCAGAAAATCTTTGTCTCTTAAGAGCTACATTTGTTGTCGAGGCTTGCGATAATCTCGCAGGCACAGCTCCTTTATTATATCCAAATTACAGTGTGAAAGCAATTCTGAAAGCGTTTTGTGTTAGAATAAAACAAATAAAATGAAAAAACACGCTATCAACTTTCTGATAGCGTGTTTCTTCATTTATTTAATATTTGTCTTCAAAATGCTCCAGACCTTTTTTCATGATTATCATGAGAATAATCAGGGACCCTGAAACAGCAAGGTATTTGACAAATAAGGGAGTTCCCATAATAAATGGCGTGTGTTTAAGCATGCCATAGTTTCCACCGATAGTCTGATTAACTATTACCAAAGCTAGATTCAGTAGCAGGGTAGCCACCACAATCAGCCGCTGGCTGATGGGATGCGTTTTAAAACTATTAAAAATTACATTCAGGCTATTGACCAGTAGGGCATAGTGGCCAATTAGGAAAGAAAAGCCTGTGATATGAGGAAACTCATAGGGATCAAATACTGGATAAATCAATGCACAGTAAGTCCCGACAACTCCCATAATAGCAAAATAGCTCTTTATCCTACTATCTTTCAAGAGGAGAACAGCAAACATGGCCATGCGGCAATGGTAAAGGGGGAGACTAATATAAAGAGGAAAGCCCTGCCAGAGATACCAGGTATAGAGGGCAAAGAGTTGGATGGCTTGGATAGTAAGAAAGGTCCAACGCCATATATTATTCTTATACCAACGCCAACTCAAGTAACTCAAGACTACCATCGCCAAAAGCATAAGCAAATAATAGGGCAAAGGTATCTGGGGTGGATGAGTTTGGGTGGTTGTCAAAAAATCCTTCATTCTCTTCTCCTGCTGAAATTACTATGCCTGCTATTATATCAAATTTCAGGGTAAAGCAAAAACCTGCTTGGAGAGCAGGTTAGAGAACTTAATTCTTAGCTTGGAGTTCTTCCACGACCTTGGCTAGGTTCATAGAGTTAGAGCCCTTGAGCAAGATTTGATCGTGCTCGCCCAGGCTTTCTTTGATTTGTTTGACCATAGCGTCAAATTGGTCTTCATCAGCTGTTTTCTTGAAATAATAAACATGACCAAGAGGGAACATTTGACTAGCAAGTTGTGACAATTCTGCAATGTCTTCACCATAGAAAATCACCGTATCAATAGCATCTGGTGTCAGGCTGAGAATCATCTGTGTGTGAAGTTGCACAGACTGTTCACCGAGTTCTTTCATATCAGCTAGGACAGCGATTTTCTTGCCTCCTTCATTCTTTGGAATAGCTGAGAAGGTCTCCAAAATGAGCTTCATGGCTGTTGGATTGGCATTGTAAACGTCTGAAAGGATATCCGCACCATTGGCTGCTTTTTTCCATTCGGTACGGTTTTTTGTAAGCTGCAAGTTAGCAAGAGCTATGAGGATATTTTCCTCAGTCACACCCAAGTGTTTAGCCACATAGGCGGCAACCATGGCATTTGTAGCATTGTATTTTCCAGTGACTGGTAAGGTAACTTGTCCGTCTAGGAAGTTAGTTGCGAAGGTGAGGTGATCCTTGAATTCTGTCAAGTCAGAGACTTTAAGTTCTGCACCATCGCCAAAGCGTACCACTTCAATATTGCTTGGCAAGAAAGGATCTACGATAGGATCACTTGGCACAAGCAAGAGGCTACCATCAGGCATACCGTCTTGCATTTGCATTTTACCTTGGGCAATCTTGTCACGGCTACCGAAGAATTCCAAATGAGCCTCTCCGATTAAGGTAACAACGGCTGTTTTTGGCTTAGCCAGGGTTGACAAGAGGTGAATGTCTCCCATGTGGTCTTGCCCCATCTCAAGGACGATTTTCTCTGTATCATCAGGCATGTGGAGGGCTGTATAAGGAAGACCAATCTCATTGTTGTAATTGCCTTGGGTTTTGTAAGTACGATAGGTTGTTGCCAAGATATCATGAATCATGTCCTTGGTTGTTGTCTTACCATTAGAACCAGTCACAGCAATGACATCAACCTCAGTCTTTTCAAGATAGTAGGCAGCTAGCTTTTGGAAAGCTTCAAGAGCGTCATCAACTAGGATGTGGACTTGATCAGCTGGTAATTCTTTTTCTGTGAATGTCGCTAGGGCACCATTGTCAAAGGCTGTTTGGATAAAATCATGCCCATCACGCGCACCTTTTAGTGGCAAAAAGAGGTCACCCGCTGTAATCTTACGGCTATCAAACTCAATTTGGTTAATGGCAACATCGTCATAGGCTGTGACATCATTTTTAGCGCCAACAACCTTGGCAATTTCATGGAGTGTCAGTTTCATCTTAAAATCCTCTGTTTTATTTTTACAAGTCTGGCAAGAAATATGATTTTCTTGCCTGCAATCACTCCCAATTATATCACAAATCAGGCTAGCTTTTGCTTGGAAGACGAATTTGTTACAATGGTTGATGAAAGGATTAGGCATGACAAAGAAAAAATTAATCCCTTTCTCTAAGGGAGAGGAAACTATAAATAGCGACTGTCAAAGTATCGAAGAACTAAAGGATGGCGCCTTAATTGGAGAAAGATAATACCACTAGAGCCAACAGCCGAATTGATTATTTTAGTGCTACTGGCACTGCTATGGGGTGGCTTTTATTATTACAAGCACTATACGGTCAATGAAAGCAATATCTACGGACTTTGGCAATCCGAAAACCACACGCTAGCCATTTCCTATGAACACATCCGTAGACATGGTGATACGAATTGGCAAATCGTCCAAGATGGCAAAACGATAATCAATGTTGCAGATACTCGTGCCATCAAAAAGATGAACGACGGAACACTCCATATTGAGGTCTATGCTCCAGAAAATATCCTCTCAAAACTTCCTCAAAAAGGTGGTTACAATTACTTGGATATGTATGTCCGAAAGGGGAATCTCCTAACTTATGACGGTGAGTCCTACAAGCGTATCAATTCTGGAAACAAATCCATCACTTGGAAAGATGGTTCCACCAGCCCTTATGGTGAACGGAAAACAACTATAGATGAGGTTTTTGAAGCCTTCTATTTGATACTTATGGGGATTTGCTCATTTCTTATCATTATAGAGGCTCGGCAAAAGAGGAGAGAAAAACTCAATGAGACACCAATCAAAAAGAAAATACGCTGACCGAAAGAAACTCAATCGAAAGTATCATTCACAAAAAGCATATCGAAAAGAACAAAAACGCAAAACCGGATGGCGAGCACGCTGGGATAAATTTACAGACCGTTTAGCCAACATTTTTGAGATATGTTTCCTACTTATGATACCTATTTTCATCGTCTATATGATTTTCTTTGATGATGGGGTTTATAAAGATGGTATCTACGGGCTATGGCAGTCTGAAAACCACAAGCTTGCTATTTCCTATAACGAAGGAGGAAGAAGTCGTAAGTACGATTGGGAGATTGTACAAGATGGAAAGCTCCTTATCAAAAATGCTCGAACTCAGAAAATTAAAGGTCTTAAAGATGGAACCATCTACATTGAAGTTTACGCCAAGGAAAGTCTGTTCTCAGACCTTCCCACAAAGAACGGCTCTAACTATTTGAATATGTATGTACGGAAGGATCATTATTTGACTTATAATGGGGAGTCCTACAAAAGGATTGATGATAGGGACAAAACCATTACTTGGAAAGATGGCTCTACCTCGGTCTATGGTGAACGCAAAACTTTTTTTGATTATATTGACGCTTTTCTTTCTTGGGGAATCGTGGGAGCTGCTTTCTTGCCAATTATTGTCATTGGGTGGAGAAACATAAAAAACAAAAAGGTAAGAAAAAAATCAGCCTAAAACAAACAAACCACCCCTGCTTCTAGCTGAGCTAGATAGCCACGGGGTGGTTTGTTTTATTCTTATTAAGCTAGACTTGCTCCTTAAAGAAGAACTAGTCTTATTTCACTTCGCCACCTTCAACCACGAGGTCATCAGCTTTAGCTGCATCACCGTAAGTTGGGTGAAGTGTTTTTTCATAATCTTTGTGGAAGAAATTCTCTTCACCAAGTTTCTTAATGTCTTTATTGATAAAGTCAAGGAGTTCTTTGTTACCTTTTTGAACGGCTGGGGCAATGGTATCTGGGTCACCAAGTGATGTGATTCCAACTTCGTAACCTTTATTTTCTAGAGCCCAAGCAAGAACTTCTGTATTATCAGTTGAGAAGGCATCGCCACGACCATCAAGGAGGGCTTGGTAAGCATCGCTATATTGGTCATACTTTTGCAATTTGATATTTGGGTAGTTCTTTTCAAAGTAAGTTTCAGCAGTTGTTCCCTTAGTAACAATCAAAGTCTTACCTTCAAGTTCTTTAACGTCCTTAATGACCTTGTCTTTAGGTGACACCACACCGATTGAGACTTTCATGTAAGGAAGGGCGAAGTCCACTTGTTTCTTACGTTCATCAGTTACTGTAAAGTTAGCAAGGGTAATATCTACCTTGTTTGAAATCAAGAATTCTGCACGGTTGGCCGCATCTACTGAGACGTATTTAGTTTAACACCCAAGTCTTTTGCCAAACGGTTCCCAAGTTCAATATCGTAACCTTGGTAAGCACCCTTGTTATCTACATAACCGAAAGGTTTCTTATCCGCAAAGACGGCGATACGGAGTTCACCACTCTTCTTAATTTCTTCAATGGTACGTGCTTTAGCTGTTGATTTACCAGAGCTACTGTTACTTGAGCAAGCAGTCACTGCTACCAAGGCAAAGACGAGGGCTAATAGGGCAAAAATTTTCTTTGTTAATTTCATAAATATCTCCTAAAATATTATATTTTTACTAAAAACAATGGGTTACAAATAGGCACCAAACTGACTGAAATCAAAGACATTGAGGAACTCTTGAGCTCGCTGTGTCTTTGGATGATTGAAGAATTCTTCAGCAGTACCTTCCTCAGCGATGACTCCCTTATCCATAAAGATAATACGGTCAGCGATGGCACGCGCAAACTGAAGCTCATGGGTGACAATCAACATGGTACGCCCTTCTTGAGCGAGGTCGTTAATCAATTCCAGAACCTCACGAACCATCTCAGGGTCAAGCGACGCCGTCACCTCGTCAAAGAGGATAACTTCAGGATGCATGAGCAGGGAGCGGACAATGGCCACACGCTGCTTTTGACCACCTGACAGTTGTCGTGCGAAGCTATGCTTCTTGTCCAGAAGTCCCACACGATCCAAAAGTTTCTCAGCCTCCGCAATGACTTCTTCCTTGTTACGTCCTTGAGCTTTGACTGGACCCAAGATCAGATTTTGTAGGATATCCAAGTGTGGAAAGAGGTCATAACTTTGAAAGACCATTCCGATTTTCTGACGAATCAGGTGGAAATCCTTCTTACTGCCAGTGATAGACTTGCCATCCAGGAGAATATCGCCTCCTTGAATGGTCTCCAAGCCATTGATGCAACGTAGCAAGGTCGATTTCCCACAACCTGAGGAACCCAGGATAACAACGACTTCACCTTGTTTAACATCCAAGGAGATGCCTTTGAGAATCTCATTGTCCCCAAAGGACTTTCTCAAATCCTTGATTTGTAAAATGCTTTCTGTCATCTTAGTTCCTCCAACGATTTTCAAGATAAGTAGACAGCTTAGATACTGGATAACAAATGGCAAAATAAAGAATCAAAATCGTGCCATAAATCCAAAAAGAAGCTGTTGGAATAGTCAGGCGGTTACTGTCGATAATCTGCTGACCAACCTTGGTCACCTCAACCACCCCAATCAAAACCACCAAGGACGTCGTTTTAATCATCCGTGTCACCAGGTTAATAGCCTGAGGCAACAAGCGACGCAAAACCTGTGGAATAATCACATAGGTATAGAGTTGACCATTGGTTAGACCAAGGGCCCTTCCGCTCTCAAACTGGTGTCTAGGTAGTGACGTGATTGATCCACGCACCAAATCACCCATCTCAGCCGTTCCCCAAAGGGTAAAGACGATAATAGCCGATAGCTCGCCTGAGATGTTGATGTTAAAGTTCCTAGCAAGACCAAAATAAACAATAAATAGCAAGACCAACTGGGGCATGATACGAATAAATTCCAGATAAATACGTGACAAAAAACGAACAATCTTAGACTTCGAAGTCATGACAATTCCAAAAAGGGTTCCTAGTAAAAGGGACAGAAGAACTGAGACGATGGAAATTCCAATAGTTACGCCTAAACCTTGTAAGATACGTAGGAAATTATTCCCCTGAAGAAGAACCTGAAAGCCCGAATCCTGCATAGCGTAACCTCCTTTCAATCCAACTAAAGACTAGAGAAATCGGCAGCAACATCAAGAGATAAGCCACCACCAACATACCTAGAGCTACATCGGTTTCGTAGTAAAGACCAATCAAATCCTTGGCCACATACATCAAATCCGCCAAGGCTACCGCTGAGAATACTGACGTTTCCTTGATAAGGAAGATGACGTTAGCACTAAATGACGGAAGCGCCACAGCCACTGCCTGAGGAAGGACCACATAGCGAAAGACTTGGAATGGCGTCAAACCAATAGACAACCCCACTTCATGCTGGGTCTGACTAACAGCCTCTATGCCACTTCGGAAGGACTCCGCCATATAGGAACCACCCAAGAAAATCAAACCTACCACAGCACAAGCCTCTGACGATAGAACCAAACCTATACGAGGCAAGCCAAAGTAGAGAAAGAAAAGCTGAATCAAGAGCGGCGTATTACGAGATAACTCAATATAAGCCGTCGAAAGCTGACTCAAAATCGGTACTCGATAATGACGAATAACACTCACCACCAAGCCCAAAAGGAAGGAACCAAGAATCCCCAGAACGGCAATATGTAAGGTTAAAAAGAATGCCTTCTGATAAAAGGGCAAATACTGTTGAACAATGGACCAGTCCAAAACTTACCTCCTCATTTAAGATACAAAGGGCGTAGAAAATTCCGTAAGGCAAATAGGAAACTGACGACGTGTGCTGGCACACTAGGAAGTTTATCTTTTGCTCTAGGAATTTAGCCTGTGTTCAATTCCATAAGATACAAAGGGCGTGTAAAATTCCGTGAGCATTCACTGCCATCTACTTCTAGCCCTTTGACCTTCACTCGCCCCTGATAATCATTGCGGTACGCAAATCTTCATCAAACACGAACGAATTGCTTTATTTCATTTGAAACGTTAGATTTATTCTACCACCTGTTAGATTATTTGGATAATATGTATTTTTTATCGAGGTGATAAAGAAAAGATATAAATAAAATCTGGATTTCTGTAAAGAAAAAAACACCTCAGTCTCAGAGATTTCTCCGAGACTAAGATGTCTGTGTTTTAGATACTATTTCTTAAATCAAATGGCTTTCACGTTTGTCGAACATTTCTTGTCCCAAGGCTACCAATTCCTTGATAAGGTCTGAGTAAGAAAGTCCCATATTTTCCCAAAGAAGTGGATACATTGACCATTGGGTGAAACCTGGCATAGTGTTAAGCTCGTTAAGGTAGATGGCTCCATCCTCTGTCAGGAAGAAATCACAGCGAGCAAGACCGCAACCACCAAGGGCACGGAAGGCCTTGGCCGCATAGGCACGCATTTGCGTCATGACTTCTGCAGGCACGTGAGCTGGGATGTCCATGGTGATTTTATTGTCAATGTACTTGGCTTGGTAATCATAGAAAGCCACGTCTTTGACTACTTCACCTGGATCTGTCGTTTGATATTTGTATTACCAAGGATACCAACTTCGATTTCACGGGCAACCACACCTTGCTCGATTAAGATACGGCTATCATATTTGAGAGCCAGATCAATCGCTGCACGAAGCTCTGATTCATTTTCAGCTTTAGAAATCCCAACAGATGACCCCATGTTAGCAGGTTTGACAAACACTGGGAAGGTCAATTTTTCAAGCGTCTCTGCTACTGCTGCTTCCAAATCTTCACCCTCGATGAAGACTGTGTAGGCAACCTGAGGTACACCAGCAACTTCAAGAATGTGTTTGGTCATAATCTTGTCCATAGCCACACTTGAAGAAAGAACATTAGTACCCACATATGGCAATTTGAGGGTTTCGAGGAAACCTTGGATAGAACCATCCTCACCCATTGGACCATGAAGAACCGGGAATACTACAGCGCCTTCTTCATAAATATCGCTTGGTTTGATAGCCTGACTAGCCACAACTGTGTCATTAGTCATAAGCTTCTCGTCATCACCTGGTGTTTCTGTAAATTCTTGTGTTTTGATAAAATCACCAGACTGAGTGATAAAGTAGGTTTTAACCTCAAATGCGCTGTAATCCACCGCACGCATAACACTCTCAGCTGAGAGCACAGACACTTCACGTTCTGCTGAACGTCCACCGTAGAGAAGGATAAGAGTTTGTTTAGACATAGTATACCGTTTTCTTTTCTTGATTTTCTAGTCTCAATTTTGAGAACATAATTACCTTAATCATATCACAAAAGGAAGGGATTTTCAAAAAGATTATGGGTAGAGAAAAACAGCCTAAGAGCTGTTTCATTCCTGTCTTAAATTTCATCACCAAGTTCGAACTTAGTACCTTTGAGGGCACGTTTGAGAGACCACTTCCATGGTTTCCCTTCAATAGTGACTTGTTTGTTTTCGAGGTCAACTTGAACCTTGTCTACGCCTTTGACAGCAGAGAGTTTTTCGGTAACGGTGTTGACACAGCCTTGGCATTTCATTCCTGTAATGTTATATGTTTTTGTCATTTTTCTTTCTTCCTTTTTTTTAATTATTTTTTTGATACACAGCTTAAGTGGCGGGAGTTATAAGTAACTGACGCTTAGACTTTGCGACGTTTGAGTCGCAGAGCATTGAGAACGACGGAGACAGAGCTAAAGCTCATGGCTAGTCCTGCTATCATTGGGTCAAGAAGCGGACCACCAAAGATGTGGAGGACACCCATGGCCACTGGGATAGACAGGATATTGTAGATAAAGGCCCAGAAGAGGTTCTCTTTAATCGTCGTGATAGTTGCTTGACTGATTTCAGAGCCTTAACGACATCCATGAGATTTGGTTTCATAAGGACCATATCGGCACTTTCCATGGCAATATCTGTCCCTGAACCCATGGCAATACCGATATCAGCAGTCGCAAGGGCTGGGGCATCATTGATACCATCACCAACCATGATGACTGATTTTCCTTCTGCCTGAAGGTCGCTAATCACCCTAGATTTTTCTTGCGGAAGCACTTGACTGATAACACGCTTGATACCAACTTTTTGTGCGATAGCTTGGGCTGTTTGGTCATTATCACCAGTCAACATGATGACTTCCTTGCCCATTTGATGAAGGGCTGCCACCATATCAGCACTGTCTGCTTTAACCTGATCAGCTACACCAAAGAGTCCGATTAACTTACCATCTTCAGCCAGAAAAATAGGAGTCTGACCATCGGCTGTCAAGCTTTGGAAATCAGCTTGTGCTGAAGTCAAGTCGACTTTTTCCTCTGTCATTAGGGTTTGATTCCCAGCTAGATAAGTTTTTCCTGCATAGCTAGCAGTTAGTCCTCGTCCAGTCAAACTTGAGAAATTGTCCATCTCCAACAAGTCCAAGTTAGCATTTTCTGCTGCCACAAGGATGGCTTGACCCAAAGGGTGTTCAGACTTGGCTTCCAAGGATGCCAAAAGCTGCAAGGCTGCTCTGCTATTGCCATAAGTATAGCTAGAAACGAGCTGAGGTTTCCCCTGAGTAATGGTTCCTGTCTTGTCAAAGACGAGGACATCAGCCTTGTGGGCTAACTCAAGCACATCTCCACGCTTGTAGAGAATACCGTGTTCAGCACCAAGGCCTGTACCAACCATGATGGCTGTCGGTGTCGCAAGTCCCAATGCACATGGACAAGCAATAACCAAGACGCTGACTGCTACTGTCATAGCGAAGGTAAAGGTTTGTCCCATAATAAAGTACCAGAAGAGACCTGAAACAAGGGCAATGGCCATGACAACGGGAACAAAGACTGCTGATACCTGATCGGCAATCTTGGCAATCGGTGCCTTGGTTTGTTGGGCATCCTCAACCAATTTGATAATTTGGGAAAGCAAGGTGTCCTTACCAATCTTTCCGCCTCATAAATCAAGCTACCCTGACCATTAATAGAACCTGCAAAAACTGGTTTACCAGCTGATTTTTCAATAGGAAGGGACTCACCTGTAAGCATACTCTCATCAATAGATGAGCTACCAGAAATCACTCGACCATCCACGGCTATCTTTTCCCCAGGTTTGACCACAATATGGTCACCAAGAACAACCTTATCCACAGGAAGTTTGACTTCCTTACCATCACGAAGGACTGTTGCCTCCTTGGCTGACAAGTGCATGAGTTTCTTGATAGCTTCTGAAGTTCGACCCTTAGAGAGGGTTTCAAAGTACTTACCTAGAGTAATCAGGGTCAAGATAACAGCCACCGACTCGAAATAAAGTTGGTGGGCGTGATGGGCATGCCCCAAAGAAATGTGGTAAGTACCATAAAGACTATAAAGGAAGGCCGCCGAAGTTGCCAAGGCTACCAAGGCATCCATGTTAGGATGACCCTTGGCCAAGGTACGAAAACCATTACTATAGAAAGAACGGCCTAACCACATGACGGGCACTGTCAAAACCAGCAACACCAAGGCATAAGTCAAGGCTGCATGATGAGGAGACAAGAAGTTTGGCACAGGTAGACCGACCATTGGCCCCATAGCTAGATAAAAGAGAGGAACGGTGAAGATTGATGACCAAATGAGACGCTCACGCACCTTGTGAATCTTGTCTTCTTCACGTTCTTCCTGACTTTTAGCTGTATCTGGATTGTAGACTTCGACCTCATAACCAGCGTCAGCCACAGCTTTTTCAATAGCTTCTGGACTAACCTTATCCCCAGCATAATCCACAGACATTTTTTCGGTGGTTAGGTTAACCACAGCCTTGTCCACACCATCCAACTTATTAACAGCATTTTCAACGTTGGCTACACAGGATGCACAGGTCATCCCATTAACCACAAAGGTTTCTTTTGCCATTTCCTATATCACCTCCATATGATGCCCACAAGCACATTGGCCAGGCACACAGTCACAAACCACCTGATCCACAGGTTCTTTTGCTAAAAGCAAGGCCTGTAACTTATCCACATCAGCTTGAGTCATGGGTGTCTTTGCCATGAGTTGCCCCAACAAATCGCTGTGTTTGGTCAAACAAATCTTGTCAAAAACAGCCTCTAAAGCTTGAAAATTCGCTTCATCTTCACCCAAGCTGGCTTGATAGATAAACCCTCGTCCTTGACGCTGACTGGTAAGGTAACCCTTGTCCGCCAAACGCCCAAGCAAGGTCTTAACTGTCGAAGCCGACCAGTCTAACTTCTTAGCTAGAATCGCTATAATCTCTGAAGAAGTCGCCTGCCCCTTAGCCCAGAGCACTCGCATGACTTCCCATTCCGCAGATGAAATTGTCAGCATGATAGCTCCTTTCTGAATGTTATTATTCGTTTACGTTTGTAAATTTATTTTAACGCTATCTTAGAAACGTGTCAAGAGTTTTGTCTACGTTTGTAGATTTATTTTGTTTAAAAATTCCAAGATCACTTCAAGGACCTTGGAAGACTTTCATTATCTTAGGCAAAAAATTATGCCTTTGGATTTTTCTGATACAGTTTAGTCATAAGCATTATTCCCAAGACGAGTATAATGACTGGAAGACTATATCCCAAATAAATCGTAGTGACCTGCAGACCTCTCTTAATAAGCATACCACTGACAAATACAACAATCCCTGTCAAAACCTGATTCAAGACTTCAATTTTCAAATAAAGATTGTTGAGCTGTAGGGGATTCAACTTCTCTTGCAGGTAAACATTTGCGAGATTCCAGAAATAGTTTGACCAACTGCTAAAAAGATATAACTAAGCAAAACAGTCGGTAGGTTAGGTACGAATGGAAAGACGACAACGTAACCCAAATAGACAAGAGAACCTAACAAGTAAACGGTCATAGAGGAGTATTTAGTGAGACTTTTGAAAGATAGAATTGAACTCGTTGCTAGAAAGGCAATGGCTAAGAAGGACAGAGAGAAAGAATAAGCCTGACTAGAAATACCGACATCTTTGGTCAGAAAGATAACCTCATAAGCATCATATAAGACACCCACTGACTGTAAGAGTATAGTCATCATAACCATCTTAAGGACGACACTCTGCCTTCCAAAAATAGGACTACCTTGACCGGAAGAAACCTCCTCTTCTGAATCATTCTCACGGTCAAAAATAATCGGTCCCAGTTTAAACAATAAGAGGGTTGCTAGTAGAGTTAGCACACTGTAGACCAAAAACAAGCTCCCTAAATCAAGGCTACCCCAGAGACCCACTATCATAGGTGCTAAGAAATAGGAAGCCGACCCAATCATGGTATAAGTACTGTTAAATTTTTGCAAGTTGGCTTTTTTAACAAGCACAGGCACCGCTGAGGACAATAAACTGTTAAAGTAAGTTGTCAGCACTTCAGTCAAAACCACCAAAGCAAACACAAAAACACTATCCATAGCAAGATAAATCAAAGCCAGACAAACTGCCTTAAGCAATTCAATACCAATCAAAACATATTTTTTATTTGTGATTTTTCCTACAAATTGATGTCCCACATTGGCAAGAATCCCTCCTAAGAATTTGGCAATCCATAGCCCTAAGACATAGTCCACCGAGATTTTAGAGAAGATAATACTCAGTGCTATCGCATAACCGTACTCGATAATCAGCGACAAAAACCTATTAAGGAAAATAATTCTGGAATTGTTGGTAAACATTAATGATTTCTAAACCTTTTCTTTTTCATTATCCTTATTGTAACACTGAGCATACTAGCCTTCAATAGTTCAACGCATTAGAAAAACACCTCCTAAGAGGTGTCACACTTTACTAAGATAAGATTGAGTTGACGAGGCTACGCCCAAAATCTCTGCCTTCACCATACAAAAATGTAAACATGCCAGGGTAAATAATAGCCAAGCAAATTATCATAAAGAGTATTGCCAAAGCTTTCTTGTGTGATACAAAGAATGACAAAATATGATCAATCATCTTTAGTGATACCTTCTCTTCTTTTTTTAGCTATAAAATCATTCTATAGTTTTCGAAAAGAAAAAAATAGTGACATAAATGTCACTAAAAAGGCTTATTCATTCAATACGAGATATACGAAAGCTGATTACGAGATTTAACCCTCAGCTCAAGCCCTTGTAGATATACAAGGCACCAACCAAAAGAAAAATCAGTGCATAATGATTCTCTCCTCGACAGAAAAAGAGTAAGGCTCCTATTAAGAAACAGACCCCTAGTATTACCCTCAATGATACTTTCATGTGTCTACCTTCTTTCTATAAGTAAGATGAAAATAATAACAAGAGATAAATTTAATTCGCTACAATCCACCCATATTATAAGCTTGATAACTAAGAAAATCAAATCCTCACAAAGAATGATTTTGATAAAAAATACTCCCCATTTCTGGAGAGTATCATCTGCTATTTTTCAAAGTGTGAACCGAATGTAACAAATTCAGCGACTTCTTCTTCCTTACCGTCGTGGAGGTCACGGACAATTTTTGATCCCACGATAACACCGTCTGACACAGCGTTAAAACGTTTGATGTCTTCCTCTGTTGACACACCGAAACCTGTGAGAACTGGAATGTCAGCATGGGCAGTCAAGTTAGCCAAGTGTTTATCAAGGTCATCACGGTAATTACCAGTCTTACCAGTAACGCCATTGATGGCAACGGCGTAGATAAAGCCTTCTGCACCATCAATCAACTGTTTCTGACGGTCAATACCTGTAGTCAAACTTACCAAAGGCACGAGAGCAATATCACTGTCTTTCAAATATGGGGTAATAAAGTCAGCGTGTTCGTCTGGCAAATCAGGAATAATGAGCCCCTTGACAGATGTATCTGCAAGATCCTTAACAAAGGCTTCGATACCATATTGATAAACTGGGTTGATGTAGGTCATGATAACCAAAGGTACCTGTGTTTTTTGTTCTTGAAGCTTCTTGATAATAGCTGTCAAAGTCACATCTTTAGCCAAACTACGTTGTCCTGCTAATTCAATAACGGGACCATCGGCCACAGGGTCTGACCATGGAATACCCACCTCAATAGCTGAGACACCACTATTTTCCAAGAGAGCGATAGTCTCAAAGAGTCCGTCTAGGCCTTTAGCGTGGTCACCAGCCATGATATAAGGTACGAAAATACCGTGTTTACTGTCTTTGATAGCTTGTAGGTGTTTTGTTAGTGTTTTTGTCATGGTTTATTTCCCTTCTGCTTCAGCTTCGAAACGTTCTTTAACCTGCATAACGTCCTTGTCCCCACGACCTGAGAGGCAGACGATGAGGCTTGGTCTGGCGACATCTTAGCTGCCACTTTTTGCGCAAGGGCAATGGCATGGCTAGACTCAAGGGCAGGGATAATTCCTTCCAAACGTGACAGAAGTTTGAAACCTTCGAGAGCTTCTTCATCTGTGATAGAGTCGTAAGTCGCACGTCCAATTTCGTTGAAATAACAGTGTTCAGGACCAACCCCTGGGTAGTCCAGACCAGCTGAGATAGAGAAGGCTTCCATGATTTGACCGTGAGCATCTTGGAGAACATCCATAAGCGCTCCATGAAGGATACCTGGACGACCTTTGGCAAAAGTTGCGGCATGTTTTTCAGTATCAAGCCCCAAACCAGAAGCCTCAGCACCATACATGGCTACTGATTTATCATTAACAAATGGGTAGAACATACCGATAGCATTTGAACCACCACCGATACAAGCCATTACAGCATCAGGCAATTTACCGCCAGAAATCTCTGCATATTGGCGTTTAGCTTCACGACCGATGACAGATTGGAAGTCACGAACAATTTCCGGGAACGGTGCAGGACCAAGGGCAGATCCCATGATGTAGTGAGTATCCTCGATACCTGCAACCCAAGCACGAAGGGCTGCATTTACAGCATCCTTAAGCACGCGCGAACCATCTGTCACGCTAAATACCTTGGCACCAAGCAATTCCATACGGAAAACGTTAAGCGCCTGACGTTTAACATCTTCTTCACCCATATATATTGTACAATCCATATCGAAAAGGGCTGCGGCTGTCGCTGTTGCAACACCGTGTTGACCTGCACCCGTTTCGGCGATGATTTTCTTCTTGCCCATACGTTTGGCAAGCAAGACTTGACCAAGGGCATTGTTAATCTTGTGGGCACCTGTGTGGTTAAGATCCTCACGTTTAAGATAAATTTGCGCTCCACCGATATGGTCAGTCAAACGTTTGGCGTGGTAAAGAGGTGTCTCACGGCCCACATAGTTTGAGGAGGTCATCCAATTCCGCTTGGAAACTTGGATCTTCCTTGGCTTCACGATAGGCCTTGTCCAATTCAATAACGGCCGTCATCAGCGTTTCTGGAACGAACTGACCACCGAATTTTCCGTAAAATCCTTTTGCATCAGGTTGTTGATATGTCATGCTTTCACTCTTTCTATAAATGCTTTAATCTTGTCTAAATCTTTGTGACCATCTGTCTCGACACCTGAGGACACATCTAAGGCATAGGGTTGGAAAGTTTCCTTGGCCTCTGCCACATTGTCCACAGTTAAACCACCAGCGATGAAATAATCCTGCTCAATCTGCTTGTCAGCCAAAAGCTGCCAGTCAAAGGTCTGGCCACTACCAGCAATGGGAGCATCAAAGAGAAGATAATCCGCCTGGCTCTTGACTTGAGAATCGCTATCCGAAATCTGAATAGCTCGAATAACTGGTACTGAAATCTTTGGAATCAGAGCTTCATCAAAAGTTCCATGAATCTGAACGATATCTAAGGGAACCTGATCAATCGCTTCTTCCAGTTCTTCAAGACTGGGTGAAACAAAGACACCGACGATTTTTGTCTGGCCTGTCACCCCTTTAGCCAGCTCGTGAGCTTGTTCAAGACTCACTTGACGCTTGCTCTTGGCGAACACAAAGCCAATGTAGTCAGCACCTGCTTCAACCGCAGTTGCTACCGCTTCTGGTGTCGATAGTCCACAAATTTTAACCTTTGTCAATTTGCAACTCCTTGACCTTTTCAGCCACATTGTCAGCCGTCATAAGGGCAGTTCCTACTAGAATCCCATTAAAATATGGGGCAACTAAGGCAGCATCCTGACCTGTAAAAATAGCCGACTCAGAAATATAAACAGGCTTATCCTTGAAATGCGTTGATAACTCAAGACTGGTATTGATGTCTGTCTCAAAAGTAACCAAATTACGGTTGTTAACACCGATAATCTCAGCACCAATACGATGAGCCACTTCCAATTCTGGTAGATTATGCGTTTCAACCAAGACTTCCAAGCCAAGGCTTGTCGCAAAATCGTAGAGCTCCTTGAGGCGAACCTCTGGCAAGGCCGCTACAATCAAGAGAATGACTGTCGCACCCGCATTACGACTACGTACAATCTGTTTCTCATCAATAATGAAGTCCTTAGCCAAGGTTGGAATAGCCACCTGTGACGAAATTTCTTTCAAATAGGAAATGTCACCCTTGAAGAAACCTCATCCGTCAAAACAGAAATCATAGCTGCCCCATTTTCCTCATAGGTCTTGGCCTGAGCCACAATATCCACATCTAGGTTAATATCACCCATGCTTGGACTGGCTTTTTTCACTTCAGAAATAATTTGAAGCTTGTTTTGATTTGACTTGAGAAAATCATAAAGACGATAGGTCTGACGTAAGGGCTGCAAGTCTTCCATGACCAACTGAGCCACTTCTTTTTCTTTTTGTTCTAAGATTGTTGGAAGAAAGGCTTTACTCATACTTGTACCTCTTGGAGTTGGCGAAGTTTCTCTAGGGCTGAGCCGTCCGCAATCAATTGACGAGCAAGCTCAACACCTTCCTTAATAGTCTCAACCTTACCATTGGCAAAGAAGCCGAGACCTGCATTAAGCACTGTTGTTTCAAGATAAGGACTAGCTTCATTTTTCAAGACACTAAGGAGAATCTCTGCATTTTCCTTGGCATCGCCACCTGTGATGTCAGACAACTCAACCTTTTCCATACCCAAATCTTCATAAGTGAAAGTGTGCCGACTAATGTGACCATCTTCCAAAAGGGTGTAGGTGTTGGTGCCATAGAGGGCAGCTTCGTCCATATTGTCAGGACCTGTGATAATAACCGCACGTTTACGTCCCAACTGTTGAATAGCATTAGCAACAATTTCTTGTAATTCCACACGATAGAGCCCCATGAGTTGCGTCTCAAGGTCAAGCGGATTAGCCAGTGGCCCAACCAAGTTCATAATCGTTGGAATCCCAAGAGCTTGGCGAGCTGGACCGATAAAACGCATAGCTGGGTGCATGGTTTGGGCAAAGATAAAGGCCAAACCAACCTCGTCAAGTGCTTTAGATAGGGTTTCTGGTGATGCTGCAACGTTGATTCCAAGGGCTTCAAGAACGTCTGCCGAACCAGATTTAGAGGAAATCGAACGGTTACCAGCCTTGGCCATACGAATACCGCCTGCTGCTAGGATAAAGCAAACAGTAGTCGAAATGTTGAAGCTATAAGACTGGTCCCCACCAGTTCCACAGTTACACATAGCATCTGTGAAAGTCTCAGGCAAGACAGTCGCATGTGATTTGAGGGCACGCACGATACCTGTGATTTCATCTGCTGTTTCCCCCTTCGTCTTAAGCCCCATAAGGAAGGCAGAAATCTGGCTTTCTGAGACCTCATTTTTAAGAATACGGTCAAAGACTGCTTGGACTTGGTCTTGAGACAAGTCTTGGCGGTTTGAGATTTGTAGGAATATTTCTTTCATATCTGTTTTCCTTTTAAAAACTGTTCAATGTTTTCTGATGCACGCGAGAGATTTTGAGCGTAGAAAAATCTAGTCCAAAGACTGTCCAACTAGCCTGCAACAATTTTTACGAAATTTTCAACCATCTTAAGTCCATCTGGACTTCCGATGCTTTCTGGGTGATATTGCAAACCGTAAATAGGTAGCTCCTTATGTTGAATGGCCATAATTTCTTGATCATCAGTTGTGATAGCTGTCACATCAAAGCCCTCTGGCATTTGGTCAACAACGATGGAATGGTAACGCATGATTGGGACATCATTGTCGATATCCTTGAAAATAGGTGATGGCGTTTCAAAAGTGATGTTACTTTGTTTCCCATGCATGACATTCTTAGCCAAGCCAAGTTTACCACCAAAAGTTTCCGCAATAGCTTGATGCCCCAAGCAAATTCCCATCATCGGTTTTTTACCAGCGAAATCCTTGATTAAGGCTTCCATTTTACCCGCATCAGCTGGCCAACCTGGACCCGGTGAAAAGACAAGCCCGTCAGCTTTTTCCGCCTCTTCATAGAGGGTCTCATCATCGTTACGCAAGACCTTTACCTCTGTAAATGTCCCTAGGTATTGTGCCAAATTATAGGTAAAAGAGTCATAGTTATCAACTAATAAAATCATTGGGCATCTCCTATTCTTGTCATAGCTTTCGCCTTGTTAATCGTTTCGTAAAATTCATTTTCAGGAACACTATCGTAAACAACACCAGCACCTGCTTGAACATAGGCTTTTTGATTTTTGAGAATCATAGTACGGATGGCAATGGCAAAGTCCATATCTCCTGTCGCAGACAGATAACCAATAGCTCCCGCATAAATACCACGTTTTTCCTGCTCAAGCTCATATATACGACGCATGGCACGAATCTTAGGTGCTCCTGATACGGTTCCAGCTGGAAGGGTTGATTTTAGTGCGTCTAGTGCTGTCAATTCCGGTAAGAGTTGTCCCTTAACCACACTGGTAAGGTGCATCACATAGCGGAAATACTCAACCTCCATATACTTGGTCACCTTGACCGTACCATTTTTAGCAATCTTACCAATATCATTACGTCCCAAGTCAACCAACATACGGTGTTCCGCAGTTTCTTTGACATCATGTGAGAGTTCATCTGCCAAAGCCGCGTCTTCCGCCTCATTGGCACCACGAGGGCGAGTTCCAGCAATCGGATTGGTTACCACCTCTCCATTCTTCACTGAAACCAAACTCTCTGGGCTCGCACCAATCACCTGATAATCTCCAAAATCGTAGAAATAAAGATAGTTTGATGGGTTGGTCACACGCAAGTTACGGTAGTAATCTAAAGGATCTCCCTCAAAGTCCGCTGAAAAGCGTTGGCTAAGCACACATTGGAACATATCTCCCTCACGAATGAGTTTCTTGGCCTTAGCCACCATATCCATGAAGACTTCTTTTTCGATATGATTTGAAAATTGCAAGGCTTGCAAGGCTTGAGGCGTAAACTCGTTTGGCGCCTGAGTCTGGAGGTTGGTTACCACCTGACCAAGAGCTTGACGCACCGCATCGTTGTCACGACCAGAGTAGATATTGTCCTCAACCACATAGACCTTTCCTTCTTGTGGTCAAAAATCAAATAAGACTCATAGATGAAGAAATGCATATCAGGTGTCCCAATCGTATCTTCAGGAATCTCACCGATATTTTCATAGAGACCAATCATGTCATAGCCTGCAAACCCGATAGCACCACCTGCGAAAGGTAGGTCAGACTTGATGCCCTTGACTGTTACTTGGTCCAAGTATTCGAAAGGATCTTGATCAATCGCCTTACCATTTTCATAAAGAACACCATCCTTGAAGGTTACTTCAAAGACCGGATTGTAGGCAACAATAGAAAAACGTGCATTTTCCTTCTCACGAGGAATAGATTCAAGGATAACCTTGTGTTCCCCTTGAACACGCATATAAGCCAAGATTGGTGTTAAGGTATCGGCTGGTAAAATTTTTCTCATAATATTTCCTTTCAAACTGGTTTATCGAGAGTAATAAGACTGATACAAGGCTCCTTTATAGGATGTATCGGCACCATATTATTCTTTGTTCACTTTCTCTTCCAAAGCAATAAATGCTTGAATCATGCTTCTCCAAACACTTTCAGCCACATCTGGCGATAAGCCAAGCTCTAGTGCCTCCTTACGACGGTTTGCTATCACTTGGGCAACACGATCACTAGCCTGGACAGCAACCTTGTCTCCCTTGGGTTTAAGCCGTCCTGCCTTTTCCACAAGTATTTGACGTTGGGCCAGTAGTCGAAGCAACTGTCTATCAATATTATCAATATCAATTCGAATATCGCTTAATGCATCCATAAATACCCAACCTTTCATTGAATAATGAAATAATACTTCTTTAAAGATAAAAGTAAACAAAAAACCTCACAGAGAAAAACTCTGTGAGGGCATTAAATCTAGTTTAACACGGTACCACCTCAGTTAATGGTCTCCAAAAAAACGACCATCATCTCTATCTCCTCTAACAAGGAGTTGCACGGTAAGGGGTGCCAACCGAGAAGAATATGTATTACCTTCTCATTATCATCCAATCAGCCCAATGTTCGCTCATCTCGATTACCTACTCACAATCACCGCAGGCTCCCTGAAAATCTAAGACCAGTTACTTTCTGATTTACCAACTATTGTACTCCTTTTTAGAGAGATGTCAAGAATTTTCTGTTAATTTTGACAATTTCAACGACCCAACTGACTTTATTTCTTACATTATATGGTATTTGCATCTCCTCAGGATATCTTATGAGAATAAGTCAAAATACCTCTTAACCTAGGTTCTCGATATTAAAACTAACTAATATCGTCGTTAGAGTTGTTATATCGAATCTTATTTAATCGAATTACTTGATCTGCTTGTTCCCAAATACCTGGATTATGGGTAGCAATAATAATAATACGATTTGGATTTTTTAGTGATCGAATTAAGTCCATAATTTCTTGAGCATTATCAGGATCCAAAGAAGCTGTTGGCTCATCAGCTAGTATGATAGGAGGATTTTTCAAAAAAAGTTTAGCCAGAGCAACACGCTGTGCTTCTCCACCAGATAATTCGTATATTTTTTGATTAAGATTTAAATGTTCCAGATGAACATCTTTCATCACTTTTTCTTTGCATTCTTGAATATCATTCTTTCTGAGTTTCTTTCCTACCAACCCCAAATCCAGGTTGTAACTTATACTATCATTTTCAATAAGCCCAAAGTTTTGGAACAAATAACCCAAATAATCACGATAATAGACTTGAGATTTAATCTCTTTCAAGTCTGTACCATCATAAGTGACAGAACCACTATCATAAGTCTCTAGTTTTGCCAGAATATTTAAAAGAGTTGTTTTCCCAGAGCCACTTTCTCCGATAAGCGCATATATCTTTCCTTTATCAAAAGATAAATTTAAATCATCAAAAATAACTCGCTTACCAAAATATTTGCTTAGTTTCTTAATTGCAATCATATTACTTTCCTTTCAAAACACTGACTGAAGTTCTACTCTCAGTAAGCGTCTGTCTGTATAAAATGGTAAACATGTTGATAATAAACAAGGAAACTATAAGTAAACTCATAATCAAATGATGAGTCAAGAAAATCAAAAACACAAGTGCAACACCTAAAACACAGATTTGTGAAAAAAGATAGTTAAAATGCACTTCTTCAAACCTCATACCAGATAATCGCTTGATAAAGATTTCTTTTCTAAATTGCTCAAAGTAAAGAAGGTTCATACTGTCAAATAAAAGTATAGAGGTCAATAAACCTAATAAAACACCAATTAATAGAAAAGCAAGGCGACTACGACTCTCTGAAAGAATCTTATAGTAGCTATTACGATTATTAGTCAAATAAGAAACCCACTGATAAACACCACCTTGTTTAAGTAAATCAATGCTATCCTTATAGCCCGTCATGTGTAGTCCCGAACCTACTTCTGTTCCCCAAAATAACTGACTACTTGGTGTATCTCCCATTGCTTCAGGTGTAGTCACAACAATAATAGGATCATTAAGGAATTGCATAGGTATGTCACTATCTGTATTGTACAAAAACGCTTTTTCTTATCTTTTACGAATTCGGTAGAGACCGATACCTTAAATAAGTGATGACTATGAGGATTTAGACTACGACTTGAGAAACCTGACATATATTCTGAATATATACTCTCTAACTCTTTCCTACTATTCTTCAACTTCTCTGGAATTATTAATCCAAATTCGCCACGCTTAAGTTTTTTCATTTGTGCTAAAAATTCATCGGAGACACCAACATTTTGCTTTTCCAAGTAATTAGGTGAAACATAAATGGTATTCCCATTAGGCACATAGTCTGTTATTTTAACCCCATTAGCTATATTTGATACTAAGAACTGACGTAAATTTGTTTTTACAAATAGCCCTTTATCGTCCTTTAGAGTACGATTTGCGAAGTCATACCAAGACTTATTCTGCTTTTCTTCTTCCTTACCTTGTGTAAAGGCAGAGCTATAACTATAAGATAGCTGGTAGTAATTTCTATTTATAGACCACTCTTCTTTAGCACTATTTAATTGCACAAAATCTTGATAACTGTTCAACAACGTACCTACAGTAATACCAACAACTACAATTGCAACGAATTGTCCTAAGAACATCACTCCTAGAAGTCTTCTTAAGGGGAGGCGCCCTCTCATAACTTCAACTAAAGAAGTTGCTTTTAACCCTAGTAAATATATTAAACTTAACCCAAGAGAAATAAAACATAGCGCAAAAAAATATAAAGTTACTCCTGTAAAATAAAGTAATATAGGCAAAGATTGCAAAATCCGAAAATGCCACAAACCTACTCCCCCAATAAGAATAGATAAACAATATGCAATCAATAACTGCCTAGAATCAACGATAAATGATGATAACATTACTTTCATCATGCTTTGCCCCGAAACAAGCTTGATTCCCGCATCCCTTAAATCCTTTATTCGGTAAATCAACACTAGTGAAGCAAAGGTCAACAAAAATAATGCGAAACTAATAAGTGAAACCTCATTCAATAATATTGTTAAAAGTAAAGACAGTATTGAATAAGAAGAAAAATCAACCGCATTATAGCCAAGCTGACTGAATGTCGAGATAAGTTCTGCTCCCTTTAAATCACCTGAGACAATTAGATAGTTACTAACTATATCACTGCCTTCAGCACTCTCCTGAGAAGCCCTTTTTAAATTAGAAGGTGGAGAAACGTGTCCGTAAAACTGATAACGAAATCTATTTCACCCTTTTCATTTGGTTGAACAATCCGTCTAGCAATTAAGCTATTATGCTCATTAGCTAAATTAATTAAAGCATCTGTTACTTCCTTGCGATTAGATACCTTATGATCAGTCAAAGCCTGACCAGTCACATCTACAGCATTATAACTCGAAAAAGATATTTGCTGATTTTGTTGAACAATCATTGTGACTAAGTAGCAAGAAAACAGGATAGTCGAGATGAATATAAAAACACGTTTCATACAAACCTCCTAAACGGAACAATTATATATCTTTGTATTGAAATAAAGTTTACGGTCGAAAATGGAACCATTACAAGGAAACAAAAACTAGGTTGACATATTACATTCAACCTAGTCACCGTTACTTAATTAATTATAGTTATAGTAAAAGGCAGCCTGCTCGCCAAAAGACGTTTTAATAAAAGCATACGAAGTCTGACCGGCATAAGCATAGGCCTTACTAGATTTAGAGGTCCAACGACTAACTACAGTTGAACTATGATATTTCGAACCATGATAGTAATTCGAAAAAGCACCACCGTTAGAAGCCCCGTAAGTCCAAACACCACCACCTGGATACTGCGTAGCTGCAGCAACTCCAGACAAAGTCCCAAAAGAAGTCACAGCAAGAGCCAAAACCATTAACGATTTCATATTTTTTCTCATAAGTATTCTCCTTAAAGTAATTGCGATGAAGGAAATAAAATGACATAAACTATGCATAACATTTCTAAACCTTCATAAGTCAACTGTTACATTAAGTAAGCGCTTACTTTTAAAGTTATTATATACAGTTTTTTTTATTTTTGTCAATACACTTTTGGTATTTTTGTAAGAATCGATACCTTTGCTACGCAAAAAAGCCCCCAAAGGGACTTCTTGGATTGATAAACAACGGCAGGGTGACAGTCCTGCATCTCTTTCAGACCCGAAGGTGCGGCGGCTGCCTCTTCCGCCCTCGTTGTTATTTCTTACCTATATTATATCACATTTTCTTAGCTCTACCAGCATTTAGATAGTTTTTCAGCTTAGAATCTTTAATCACAAACATAGTACGGACATTAAGTTTATCACATAATCTGACCGCTACCAGAACATTACCATCAATACGTTTGATGTATTCCAAGGACTGGCCATTAGGATGGCGACCGATATAGTCCGGATGAGCAATAATCTCTGGAATACGTTCATAGGTGGCATCAAAATCACTGAATTCCTGGCGATGTTTTTCCATATGCTTCTTACGTTGTGTAGACAGCGTGATTTCTTCACCAGGCTTGTAGTTCAAATCAAAAGCTTTAATGACTTTTGGCGTCAAGTGCCCTACTGTTTTCATGCCTCTATTGTACCATACCTCATACACATCAAGGTCTTTCCTACTGTTGAGGTATCAAAAAAACTCAAGCCTGTTATCAAGCTCGAGTTTTGGCTTATGTTTTTTGGAAAGCACCTTGTTTGTAGCTAATCCAGAAGAAAAGCGGTGTACAGATAGCCATTGCTACCAGATAGATTGGCAAGGTGTAGCTATTAAGTGTCGAAATTTCAATCACATCTCGAAGATAGTAAGAGCTGATTAAGAAACCAAAGACTGAGTAAATAATCAAGGCCACACGTCCCTTATTCAAAGGGATACAAGCACGAATAACAGCAAGGACACCCGTTGAGCCCATCATATAGTAAGACAGCGTCAGCATGTCCGTATTGCTCATGCCAAGATAGACCTGAGATAGATGGAAAATAAGAACACTGATAACCAGCATCAAGGCATTAGGAATAGACAACTGGAGCGAACGTCTGAGGAAATGTTTCTCAACAGGTCGAATATTACGTTCGAAGGTCAAAATAAATGGTGGAAGACCCTCGATAAATTGCCCTGCCAAAGTCATCTGAACCTGAATGAACGGGAAGACCAAGAGGTACTCTGCCTTTCCAAACAATACTGGCAATACAGATAAGCCCCAAAAGGAAGGAATAGACCGTTTTGATGAGGAAAATAGGTGCAATGTGGGCAATATTATTAACCACACGACGTCCCTCAAATAGAATTTCAGGAATATCCTTAAACTCGGAATCCATAAGCACCAAGTTGGCAATCTGACGTGTAGCGGGATCCCCTTCAGCCATAACAATCGAACAGTCCGCCTCACGTAGTGCCAAGATATCGTTGACACCATCACCAGTCATAGCTGTGGTATGCCCATTGGCATTAAGCGTTTGGATTAACAACTTCTTCTGATGTGGAGATACGCGACCAAAGATTGCCGTATCTTCAGCCAAGCCTCCAACTCCTTATCACTGACCTTAGAACAGTCAATATAGCTTTGATAATCCGCAAAACCAGCCTGGTGGGCAATATGAGAAACCGTCACCGGATTATCACCAGAAATAATCTTAAGCGTCACATCTTCTGAACGTAGGTATTCCAAAGTTTCTGCAGCATCCTCACGAATAGGATCGGCAATTTCAAGTAAGGTCAAGCCTTCAACATCATTCGGCAAACTCATGGTCTCTGTATCAACCGCTGACTGACTCCATGCCAAAATCAAAACACGAGAACCACGAGCCTGCGCCTGATCGACTGCTTTGGGATTTTCCTTAAGAAGCATCTCAGGTGCTCCCAAAAAGAGAGTTCCGATTCCATCAATGCTCATAGCACCCCATTTACGATCACTTGAAAATGGAATAACATCCCCTACCTGATAGTGATGCTCCAGACCTTCATAGGCATTTCGAATCGCCTGAGCCGTTGCATTGTTATCCTTGCTATGCTGCATATAAGCCGCAAGCAAGCGCTCCAACTCCTCTTTAGTGAAACGCTCTGACAGTAGTTTCAGACCCTTAACGGTCATCTTTCCTTGCGTAATTGTCCCTGTCTTATCTAAACAAAGCACATCGACACGCGCCAAGGTTTCGACAGAGTACATCTCCTGCACCAGGATATGTTTCATTCCAAGCTTAATAACGGCCGTTAAAAGAGAAGTGATTGTCAAAAGGGCAATCCCCTTAGGCAACATTCCCAGAAGGGCTGTCGAACTGGTAACTACCGACTCTTGCAGAGAGAGCTGTTTAATCAAGTAAGCCTCAAAAAAGAGAGCGAGCCCAAACGGTATCACAATCTTGCCCGTAAACTTGGCAATCTTATCCATATTATAGAGGATACGTGACACGATTGGCTTATGCGTCTTGGCCTCTAGCATGAGCTTATTGGCGTAATTGTCCTCGGCTACGTTAATAACCTTAGCATAAACCTGACCACTCACAAGGTAAGAACCCGAGAGCAACTCCTTCCCATCCTTCTTGAGAATAAGGTCACTCTCACCCGTCAGCATAGCCTCATTGAGCTCAGCCATCCCATCAACAACCACGGCATCACTAGGCACCTGTTCACCCGCAGACAAGAGCATGATATCATCCAAGACAATATCCTGAGGATCAATAGAAGTCACCTCGCCATCACGCACCACACGGATCTGATCCTTATTCATGAGATTGAGCTTATCAATCATGCGACGGGCACGCAACTCTGTCATCATCCCCGTAAAGGCATTAAGCACAATGATTCCGAAGAAAAAAAGATTCGACCAAGCCTGAACAGCAATCAAGGCCACAAAAATAGCAAAATTGAGCATATTAAAGGAGTTAAAGACATTACGTCTAAAAATCTCCCAGTTGCTGGAGCCAGTTTTTGCTTTAAAATGATTTGTTTTACCGGCATCTATCCGCCGCTTGACCTCCATCTGCGTCAAGCCTTGTAACTGTTTTTCCATAACTTTCATAGTAGCATAAAAATGAGGTGTTTTCAAAGGTTAGCCGTCATGGAAAGCCAAGAAATGGACCTATTATATCGAACCACTCTCCCGACTATTTCACTCAACCTAAACTACTTTCAAATAGCAAAGGCAAGAGTCCCTACAAAACACTTCTATGCTATCTTATTCTCTAATTAAACCTACTTTGATAAATTAAATTAAACAGCCACTGAAGATTAATTAATGGTTTTGGTTGCTCATCAATCACTGGTTGGACAGTTTCTCTAATTTCTTTTTTGACTTTTCGTTGATTATACTTAATCTTGTGATAATGTTCATCAAAAGCATCTTGGAGAGAAAAATTACGATTTAAAAGATAGCCATCACCAGATGCCGAACTAAAATATAGAGTATCACCTGAAAGACCTAATATAGACGTTTTCGTTCCTTTATTTCTAGTTATAGCGTACATTCCATCATCATCATAGCTAATACCATCTATTTCCGGTGTATAAGCCCAACCCATATTCTCCATCAGCATAATGATGTCGGGCTCTGTTCCCTCCTTATGAGGAATATGCTGAGCATAATAAACAGAGTTAAATTTTATATTAATAAAAGTAAATAGGCTCATTCCCAAGACTGTATACAGCCCTATAATTAGTCCTACAAAGAGCACTAAAATGTTTCTTTTTCGCATTGTCATCTTCTCTTTCTTTTTCTATCTCCAATCGAATTTTTGACCGGATTAACAATAAACCATTGTACACTATTTTTAACAAGTCTTACAATTTAATGATTTGTAATTGCTCTAACATTTTTATGAACAAGAAAAAATCAAGTCTCAACAAATTCCTCCAATACTCCTCCCCACTTTGTCAATCAAGCTAAACATGGTATAATAGTTAAGATTTTTATACTACTTATTTCTGGGCAGAAGTGGGCAGTAAAATTTAAGAAACAAGGGCTAATCCCTTGGTATGAAAGGAATCTAGAAAATATTATGATGAACATGCAAGACTTGCTCTATAATTTTTTAAGTCTTGTAATCGTCAGAAATGTTGATTTAAAGCCTTTCTAGACTAACTAAATTGAACTAAAAACACTTAAATTTATATCAATAAGACAAAAAATAGACAATTGCAGTATCTTCTATGTAATCTAAAAAACGTCCCACTACCCAGTGAGGCGTTTTCTACTATAAGTTATTACAACTCTAACTATGTATCTATCATCTTGAATATTCATTAAAGATATTAATTAGGTTAAAATTTTGATAATCGTTAAAATCTAATTCTTCTGTGCTAGATATAAAATTTTGCAGTTGAGAAAGTTCTCCCGTTGATTCTAAATGTTTATAAAGTTTCGGTGATAACATGGTATTTGTCGACCATTTTATTGGTAAATTTTGAATCAGCCAGCAATATTCAGATAGATTCTCTATCGTAATGCCTTTTAGTCTTTCAATTAATATATTTGCTTCATCAGCCTTATGAGCCACAATAAAAAACAAATTAGGCTTGTCTTTATATTGTGGTAAAACTCCCAGTGTTATTGGATAATTAGAACCACAATAATTCCTTGTTCCTAGTGTTACAAAATCAATAGATATTCCATCCAAAGGGAGAACTTTAATAAAAAAATCGTTACAGTATTCACCTATTTCTCCCTCATCGCAAATATACTGCTCATAAATATCTTTAGATGCTTTAAATTTAGGTAACTCATCATCAATTTGTAGGAACGAACTAATTTCTGAAGGAATAGCTTTAACTTGAGGAACTAAGTCAGAAATTACAGGGTTATCTAACATTTTTGAGATTTTATCGTCTTTAGAAAGTATGAGTCCTGTATTGAGCCACAAGTGATAAATTAAACTTCTATACGAATACAAAAATACATAATGATTTATAGAGGTTGCTTCAACATCCACTTCTATGCTTCTAAATAACTTTGCATCATGAGATTGACCTTTATCTCCACAAAATCCCTCGAAGATTCCCGATTTCCCTATAGACATTTTTTCGAAAAAGGTTTCTTCTCCTTGACTTATCCCTCTAGCAACATTCTGTGGTGTCCAAGCATATACAAAATTACTTTCTGCTAAACTGTTTTCTAATAACCCCCGTTGGATAACATGAGAGTCAATTGGTTTGTGTTCACAATTTTTATAAAAACATTTGTCATTTTTGAGATTTTCTTTCAACCTTTGAAATTCTAAATTATATAAGACATTTCTCCGTACTTCCTTATTATAGCCGTTCATCTTACATTCTCCACATTATTTTTTCCCTCTAAAAAATCGTTCTTTGTTTAAACTAATAATATTTGGATACTTGTCATCCAGTTCGTCAAGATAGCCTTCTTCTAGGTTGCATAATTTCTCGATTAAAAAATTTGGTAACAGTTTGTTATATATTCTATAGATGTCTGCTGAGATATCCATTACAATTCTATTTTCAACTAACAGTTCTACAGATTGTTTTAAGGTGAGGGGGTTGCTAATCAATTTTGTTGAATCTAGAGGCTCATGTTTTCTCCAACCTCTATAACTAAGCTTTTTATATAAACTTGTATACTCGTTAGAGTCTATGATATTCAACGACTTAGAACGCATTACCATCATGCTAATCGAAACTTGCCAAATTCTCTTTAGATACCTATAATACTCAATTTCATTTTCATGGCCAATAATCGACTGCTTAAACGAATTCATTGGTAATAGAAACTCAGCTGCAAACTCGTTTGCCTCATCTTCCATTTGCTTATATTCTATTGCTCCCATATCTTGGGGTGTCTTAGAATTTTCATGCATTAACCAATGTCCCAATTCGTGAGCTAGACTAAATTGCTGGCGATAGAATGAATAATCTGTTCCTTCTAACATAACAACATAGTACTCATTATTATTTACTTTAACAGCTGAACCAAAGGCGTCAACTTTATCACTTTGGGTATCTATTCTAGAAATAACAAAACCTTTTTCTTCCATCAACAAAGATAAGTTGTCAATTGGCTTATCACCCAGTTGCCACTGTTTTCTAATATAGTTTGCGTACTCTCGTGGAGTCAAGTCTAAACCAGAAAGTTCCCAGTCTAGATGGGGAAAATCAATAAATTTTCCAAGATAATCTCTTATCAAAGCTACATAATTTTTATTTATTTCTGCTGGTAACTTTTCTGTTTGAGTTGCTGTGTAACGACTTCTAAAAAAAGTTCCTGTAGAGGTTAAACTAAAATTATCATTTCCAAAAAAGAAATCTCTCGGAAATTTTAGTTCCCTTGCCAAAATCTCTAATGATTCCTCACTAGGTGTTGCACGTCCTTTCTCATATTTAGAAACCATTTGTTTTGAAACATTTAAAAACTCTGCAATTTGAGTAATACTTTTTTTATTAAAAAGTCTTGCTTCCTTTAAACGTTCCCCGTTAAAACTAATTTGAAGCATCATTTACTCCTGTTTTACATAGAAATATCATAAGTTACTATTCTCTTCTTCGTTTTGTTCGGAAAGACTAACCTGTTTTTGTGAGTCCGATGGTTTTTGTATGGCAGATTTTAGTGTTACAAGTAGTTTTTCTGGAGCATTTTCACGACCATCTTCTTCAAGTTTTGTAAAATCAAATTCGGTGATATTTACTACATCAACAAATTCACAAAAAGCATTTACCTGATTAACACTCACTTCTTTAGTTTTCTTATCAAATGTAACGACCCTAATCTCATCAATAAAATTATAATAGTCCCCCAATAATTTCTTCGCTTGCTCTATTTGTGATGCACTTAACTCGTCATCATCTAGGTCGTTAAATAATTCAATTGATAATTTTCCTTCTTCTTTCCCGTTTAACTGAGAATTTTTCGAACGTGCTATACAAGTAAGATAGTGATGTTTTTCGTATTTATTAATGACATCTTCGAACCTTTGCTTCATCATAAAAATATATAGAATCCCTTCAAGAATTACTCCTCTCGCAGTCCAAAGAGCTCCCATATCCATAGCAGGCGATATTAATTTATTTGATTTTGCAGTATTCGCAATATCACGATAAATAAAATCCCAATTTAAAATATGACGACTATTTTTAGTTTCGAACTCATTATCAGAAAATATTTTTTCAATATCTCTCTTTCGGCTTGCTGAAAATACTTGAGCAAATTTATAGATTTGTTGTGGCAAATTATCCATAATGTACCTCTCTAAAATTTTATAATCCTATTTTAGGATTTTTTGTAGAAAAAGTCAACCAACAGAGTATTTTAGACATTAAAATTCTACTCATCCATATCTCTCAGCGCATACTCACATGCTTGAATGATAAAACTTGAAAAAGTTACATCCTTATTTTGTATCGCCTTCTCAATTTCTTCAATCAGTGGGAGTGGGAAGAGGATTGTTTTATTTTCAGTTTCTTTTCGATTTGATTTTAATTGGAATGCCATGCTAATTCTCCTATCATTTTTATCTTTAGGATATAGCATTATGTACCCGAATAATGCATTACGTTTTGCTTTTCAATTTTAGAGTTTGTACAATATAATTTAAGAAATGCTACAAAGGAGATTACTATGGATAGTGTTAGTTCATTACGCCGTTACTTGAACTTAAAAAATACTCTAAATCAGAATCTTTTAGAGGACTATACAAAGGCTATCAATGAAAGACCTAGACGAATTCATGGCTATCAGTCCGCAAAAAAGCTGTTTGAGCTAACTCAAACAGCTTGAAAGATACTCACTTAATCAGAGGAACAACTTTGTTGCACTTGACTTGACAATTAGGGAAAATAATAAATAGGCAATAAAACAATACATTCTAATTACTAATACCTAGAAGCGTTTAGAAACAATAATTCTAAACGCTTTTTTGCATTACTCTTTAAACATCTCCTATCAACAATCTCCTTATTCAATTAACTATATAACTATAGTACTTGGATTTCCATGGATGGAGGATTCAAACCTGATTTAGTTTTAAAAATAAGGCTTTGAGATGCTGTAAACTATTTACATGAGATTCTGACATAGTTTTCTAGGCCTACGGATTAACCCAAAAATACAAATAATTATTCTACAAAAATAAAACTATGTCACTGGGTTATAAAACTAGGTTCGAATAAGATAGAATCTTAGAGATCTGTATTCAACAGCTCAAACAAACATGTCTAATAGTGCGCACTAAGTAGACGGATTGAAACTATAAACACATAGACAAGCATTATGTTTTTGTTTATGTAAAAGTTTCACCGTTTTCTTTGGTGTGCACTTTTTCATGCCTTCATCGGTCAAACTTTCCATGTTTCTTTCCGTCTCAGACGAGAAAGAAGGAATAAATGACTTATTCAAAAGAAATTAAAAGACTTTACAGCCAACTTTTGGGCAAATCTCTAAAGACAAGAATGAACGAGATGGGGATCTATAACAATCAAATCGCTTACTACAACTCAGATAACAAACTTGTTTTCATTGCAGAGTCGTCTGTCGGTCAAATCATCAAAGGTAGAAGAAATCTAACCTTTGAAAGCTCATTAGCTTTTCAAGCAACACTTAATTACAAGACACCTAGAGAGTTATTTTTCCCAAGCTCTGAATTTGAACTCCAACTCATTGAAACTATTATTTCTACTATTTTGACTGCATCATGCTTTAAAAAAACTTTTTTTAGAGAAGCTATCTATAAAAAACTTGATGAAAAAATAGACCCACAAAATATATCAGATTTTGTAAATGCACATCAAGAGATATTTTTAAACTCATTAGCTCAATTCTTTCCAACATTTCTTACTGAAGAGACTTCTTTTCAGATTACAGAACGATTGACTGAATGGCTTACGGAATTGGTGTGCATCATAACACAATAATTTTCTTCAGACTGTCAAAAAATCTGACAGTCTGCTTTAGTGAAATAGCGTAAACTAAACTTGTTCTTAGCTAAGACAAAAATAACTATATAGAGGTAACACAAATGAAAACACGTAACAGAAAAACTGGCTACTCAGCCAATACTGCAGCTGAATATATCGACAACAAGCAAGCTATTTACTGCTTAAGCACTGAATTAGAACCACAGATTCGGTTTGAGGACAACCAGCCTACTGGGGAGATAATCGCTTATAAAGCTTGGTTTCACAAAAAGGACTTCCTCCATTCACTGTGAAATTTAACTCTAAGGTAACTCTTCCACCTTATATGGCCATGGTTACATTTGATAACCTTCAAGCTTGTGAGGTTAGTTACAATGTTTATTTTAAGGCTGATGGGCTCCAGGAGGTTAAATGATGACCAAACGAGAATTGGAACAGTACCTCCTTCAAAGCCTTAACATGGGACTAGGATCTCTCATGCAAGGTGAAACAAGCTATACTAATAGTTTTGACTGCAAGATTATGGATGATGGCTTCCTTTTTCTACCACGTTTACCAGCTGGTTACATTATCGATGACGACCTCTACCAAAAAATTTTCTTAATTGCTAACGCATCATTGTACCCACGATATACTTTGCTAAAGCAAAACTCTGCTTATTTTATGGCTCTTGACACTAATGATATTCATGTTCAACGTGGTCTCTTCTTTCCATGGAAAGAAGGGGTCTCCGAACGACTTATCATCTCTGATTTAGACAGCTTCACTAAGAGTCACGAGGAAGACATTATTCCAATCATGAAAAATCTTGTCCTAGATTATAATAACGTCACTTCTCTAGCCATTGCCGGCAATAGTGGCTCAGGAAAGTCATATACCCTGACCTACCTCCTTAGTCACCTCAAACAGATCTCTGACCTTATTATAATAGACCCAAAGTTTGATACCCCATCACGATGGGCAAGAGAAAATGGCATTGCCGTTATCCATCCTAAACGAAACCGCTCTAAATCAGATTTTGTGTCTGAAATCAATGAAAATCTTAGTGATTGCCTTAACCTTATCCAACAAAGGCAAGAGATTCTATATGACAATCCAAATCAGCACTTTGACCATCTAACTATCGTGATTGATGAGGTCCTAGCTTTGTCAGAGGGTGTTAATAAGACAATCAAAGATTCCTTCTTTTCTCTCATGTCCCAAATTGCCCTTTTAGGTAGAGCGACAAAAGTTCACTTACTGCTGGTAAGTCAGCGTTTTGACCATAATACCATCCCTGTATCCGTTCGTGAACAGTTAAATGTACTCATTCAAATTGGAAATATCAATAAGAAAACTACGCAATTCCTATTTCCAGATCTTGACCCTGAGGGTATAGTCATCCCAATAGGAAAAGGAACTGGGTTGATTCAAATCATCGATAACGAACACCCTTATCAAGTCCTACCTTTGCTCTGTCCAACCTATTACACTAAGAAAGGTATCTTATAAATATGAAAAAATCATTCTTCCAAAAAACTTACAACCTTATCATAAATCTCACCATCATAAGTTTGATTTGTTTCTTAGCACAGTTCTGTTTAGGCTTATTTTATCAAGCTATCGAACTGAGTGGCCTATCTCAATATAATAACTCTTTTATCCTAATCAATGAAAGTCTAGATAATATCAAACAAGTCATCTTAGTTTTTTCAATCTCTATCCTAGCTATCTCCTCAATTTTGGTAATCGGTCAACTACTTTATCGGATTGCTAAAGATTCCATTTGGAATTACTTCAAGTCAGTCTATCAAACCATCCGAATGCGTCAATTTCTTAAACAAGTCGAATACTCTGAACCTATCGTAACAATCGAAAACCAAACCATTACACGATTCAATCCTGTTTTGAGTGAATTTAACCAATCCGTTAGGAAATGCACTGTCGATATCCGTCAAGAAGAGGTTTCTATTTTCTTAAAGTTGCCTAGAACTCAACAAGCTCAAAAACTTTTGAAAGATATGGAAGAACATATCAAAGAAGAAATCTCCAATTATAACCCCAACTACTATTTTTCCACACCTCTAAGGGTGGGAAATAAGCTCTGGTTCAAAGGAACTAAACGTTAATAATAGGGCAGTGCCTGGCTCACGTAGTGAAAGCCAAGTGTACTGCCTTTTCAAATAACATTTTTACTGTGTAATGGGGCTACTACGACCCCCATTACACCAATAATCAATAATCACAGGAAGGATAATACTATTGCCAAAAGAAAAACGGTCAAACAAATGGGCTTTCCTGATTTATAAAGAAAGTACACCCCATAATTACCTAGAAATCCTTGAAGAGTTACATATACCTTTTGTACTCAGTCCATGGCATGATAAAGATATCAATAAGGAAACTGGTGAGTTCAAAAAAGCACACAAGCATGGCGCCCTATACTTTGAGTCCTTAAAGAGCTATTCTCAAGTATCAGAACTAATCAAAGAAAAATTAAATGGTCCATCCCATGTTGAACCTATAATGTCACCCAAAGGCATGTATGACTATTTTACTCATGCTGAAAATCCAGAGAAGACCCCCTATAACATCAATGATATTGAATCAGGTTGTGGTTTTGAGCTTGATAAATTTTTAGTCAACAGTAATACAGATAATTTTTTATCCTTAGTTATTGATATTATAGAAGAACACAACTTTACAGAGTTTAATACACTCGTGAGGTATGCACGAACAGATAACCCTCATCTTTTGGAACTGTTAATGAACAAAACCTATTTTTTTGCTAAGTATTTGGACTCTAGACGACATCAGAAAGATAAAAAAGAGGATAAGTAAATGATTCAAATTGTAGATAAAATTGAACTAATGATCCTTACAGGATATACCGATGCACAGGCTAGCAAGTTGATCAGAAAAGCCAAACAAAAGCTCCTACAAGATGGCTTTGAGTGGTATGGAAATAAAAAGGTGGGACGTGTCCCTTTAAAAACCATTGAAGACATTCTAGGTGTTGAGTTATCCGCTAAACATGATATAATTAATCCCGTACTGGAAGATACTGTTAATGAGTAAGGAGATTACACATGGCAGTAACTAGACAAAAAAATAAAAAATGGAAGGTGGATCTTAGTGACGGTTATGACGCTATAACAGGCGGTCAAAAGCGTCACAGAAAAACAAATTTCAAATCACGTAAAGAAGCTGAACGTTATGAAGCTGATTACCGTATCAATAAACTTCATCAAGTGGGACACAAAGACAAAGTCTCTGTAGCTTACCTCTACTCTCTTGTCAAAGAAGAAGATGAAATCCGAGGTAATAAAAGAGGGACTATCGACAGTCAAAAATCTTATTATCGGATGTACGTCTCTAAGTATTTTAAAAATGCTAATATGAGAGAGGTCTCGCTTCAAGATATCAAGCAATATCGTGACTGGTTAAGAAAACAACCTAGCGTAAAAGGTGGCACACTAACTAATTCACACATTAATCAACAAATGATCTTTGTTCATAAACTATTTGATATTGCTGTAACCAATGGCATTAGAATGAACAATCCTTGTGATGGTCTGCGTCGTTTGCCACAACAACACAAAGAAATGGCCTACTATACACCTGAACAATTTAAACGATTTGATTCACTTTTTGAGGAGTCAGAATATCAATACCAGCTTTTATATCGGTTATTGATGTATACTGGTGTTCGAATTGGTGAGGCACTAGCACTTACTTGGAAGCAGATCAACCTTGATGAAAAATACGTTGATGTAAAATTTTCAGCATACTACCGAAATAGTGAGGTCCATATTGGAACTGTTAAGACTACTCAATCTAACAGACGCATATACATTCACAATGCTTTTGTAGAAGAGCTAAAAAGTTGGAAAGCAAAGCAATTTGAACTACTCAAAGCTTTTACAGACAACACTGACTCTTTACAGATTTTCCAAAACTCACCAGAGGTTCTAACCAGTCCAGATATTTCTAATTTCAGGACAAAACTGAAAAAACGCATGCCTAAAAATTTAAAACTGATTCGTAATCATGATTTTAGACATTCTCATGCAGCCTTTCTCGTCTCACAAGGTCTTAGAAATGGAGAGGGGAAAGACTATATTTTCTTCACACTTATGAAACGTCTTGGACACAGCTCTATCAACACAACAATAAATGTATACTCACATTTATTCCCAACTCAACAAAAAGAGGTAGCTTCTGCCTTTGATAATTTTTAAGAATAAGGCAAATTAAGGCATCAAATTTTAACAAACAAGGGCTAAACCCTTGATATGAAAGGAATCTAGAAAATATTATGATGAACATGCAAAACATGATGAAGCAAGCTCAAAAGCTTCAGAAACAAATGGAAAAAAGCCAAGCTGAATTGGCTGCTACAACCTTCACTGGAAAATCAGCACAAGACTTGGTTGTTGCTGAATTAACTGGTGATAAAAAAGTGGTTAACATCACTTTCGCTGATGCTGTCGTGGATCCTGATGATGTGGAAACACTTCAAGATATGACTGTTCAAGCACTTAACGATGCTCTTGGACAAATTGACGACGCGACTAAAAAATCAATGGGTGCCTTTGCAGGTAAATTGCCATTCTAAAAAATAAAAAGGAATCTCGCGGTTCCTTTTTTCTATACACTCATTAAGCAATTCAGTCATAACATACAAAAGACTTGGACAAGAAATCCAAGTCTTTTTAAGATAGTCATATAAAAATTTTATTCTTCAACCAAAGCAAGACCTGACTGTGCGTCTTCTTCGTTGGCCAATTTATAGCGATTCTTTTGACCTAAGTAGATGCTCGCCGAATTTAATGAACTTTCTAAATTAGGGTAATTCACATCTTCATTCGCTGTTTGGATAGGTACCGGTCCTGAAATTAATAGCTCATCAGCATTCTTGACATAAATCTGGTATTCTCCAACTTCGCTAGTTTGAGCTAAAATCTCATTCAACAAGTCTGGGTTAAGCATTTGAGCGACACCATCAACCACTTGATTAGCGTCCTGCTTATGCTCCGATGAGTCCACTACTTCAGTGATAACGATGTAGTCAGGAGTTTCCTCATCTGAAACTTTAGTTCCTTCAGTTTCTGGCTGTTTTTGTCCAGGTGTTTCTTGCTTCTTCGTCTCTTGAGCTTGTCCATCATGGGTCTTCAATTCCTCATCACTAACGGTTTGAACTTTAGTTTGATTAGCATCTAAATCAAGTTTTGGAGCTTCTTTGACATCAGCTGAAGCTCCACTGGTACCCATGAATAGAGCTAGAGTCCCCAAAGTAGCAATCAAGCTGATTACTGCTTTGCCAATAAAACCATTCTCTTTGTTTTTAATCATAAATCCCTCACTATTTGTTTGGTTAGCTCTAACTGGCTAACAACGAGTCCAATTTGCTGCTGTAGGTGGTAAAAGGTTGGTTGAGCTGTTTGACCAACCCTTCACCCAGATAACAATCTTAGCATGCAAAAACCTTGATTTCAAGCATTTCTTTAATTTTTAAGCATTTTAAATAAATGACAACTTCATGTCTTAAAATTGATGACAATCTATTATCTGATTAGCTTTTTTACGCTATGCAAATGGTAATTTCTTTAAATGGTACTTAGGGAAATAATACTTGTTTTTTAGACAGATTCTTCAGAAACCACTTTTGCTGACTTACCTCCCCAAAAAATTTATCGGATAGCAAAATTCTGTCCAAACACTTTAAATGCAACTATAAAAAGAATTCTTGATTCAGGAAGTGGAGTTTTCAACATCCTAAAATAATATTAGAAACTAAAACCCCTCAATTAGACCAAAGAAAGCTACAACAAAAGTATTTATAAAACGCATCCCAATAAACAACTCATTCTAAAAATGCGCACCTCTCATTTAGATATCTAATTTTAAAGTATTTACAACTTCTTTAAAAATAACTAACACACAAAAAATGATTACGAAAAGGCCGCTATTTCCCCATGAATAAATTAACCCATATAGAAAATGTATCTTCCAAATGCAAAAAAATGGCGGTATTCTGGATATATCCATGCTCGAAACTATGAAAAAACTCTTTATCCATCATCAACTCTGACGCAAAAGTAGATTCCCTCTGACACCCCTATGGTGAAACATTTACCGACCTAAACTCTCCAATAATTATGGAAATTTGGAAAAATAACAAATCTACGCAGTAAAAGACTAAAAATAACCTAACTTTATAACTATTCCACCAAATCTCCACCTCACTCAAAGCTCATCTAGAATAGGTTTTTCTCATGTGTAAGCGCTTCGCTCAAATTTCTGTCACATGTAAGAAAGTCTTATCGTCTTTTAAACCTTTTTTTGCTACAAAACCTAGATATTCCAAGGAAAATCCGTTACAATAGAGTACGGAAAGATAGGTAATTATCAGCATCATTATTTTCATATGAAAGGGAAATTCATGGCTTATATTCAAATGAAGCATAGCTATAAACGCTATAAAACCGGTGATCTGGAAATTATCGCAAACAACGACATAAGCTTTGATATTGAAAAAGGGGAGCTTGTCGTCATTCTCGGTGCCTCTGGTGCAGGGAAATCAACCGTTCTTAACATCTTGGGTGGTATGGACACCAATGACGAAGGCCGCGTCATTATTGATGGTAAGGATATCTCTGAATACACAGCTAAAGAACTGACAACCTATCGTCGTGAGGACGTTGGCTTGTGTTCCAATTTTACAACTTAGTTTCAAACCTTACGGCCAGGGAAAACGTCGAACTAGCATCTGAAATCGTTCCAAACGCTAAAGATGCTACTCAAACACTCGTCGAAGTCGGTTTGGGAGACCGTTTAGACAACTTCCCATCACAACTATCTGGTGGGGAGCAACAGCGTGTTGCCATTGCACGCGCCGTTGCCAAAAATCCAAAGATCCTTCTTTGTGATGAACCAACGGGGGCTCTGGATTATCAAACAGGGAAACAAATCCTGACCCTCCTTCAAGAAATGGCTCGCAAACAGGAAACAACTGTTATTATCGTGACCCATAATGCTTCTCTAGCTCCAATCGCCGATCGTGTCATTCGAATGCACGATGCCAAGATTAAGAGTGTGGAACTTAATCCTAATCCACAAAAAATCGAGGACTTGGAATACTAGAAAGGAGCACCGTCATGAAAAAAACAACTTATTGGAAAGATGTTTGGCGAACCTTTGTAGCTTCTAAAGGGCGTATGCTCTCTATTGCCCTGCTTATGGCACTGGGATCCTTTGCCTTGATTGGTCTTAAAGTAACTTCTCCTAATATGAAAAAACTGGGGAACACTTCTTCAAGACGCATCAAACAGCTGACTTGAGCTTAATCAGCACTTACAGTATCAACCAAACCGATCAGGACCTTCTCAATTCGATTAAGAAAAAGAATGTAGACATCGAGTATGGTTATTTCAAAGATGCTGTCATCAAGGGGAAGAATACAGCATTTCGTATTTTCTCTAAACCTAAGAAAATCTCTACTTACGACCTTATTGAGGGGAAACTTCCTACTAAGGACGGGGAAATCGCTCTTTCCTCAACCTATAAAGAAGAATATAGCGTCGGAGATAAGATTAACTTTTCTGAGCCAGTAGATAGCTCAGGGCAAAAACAATTAAAGGAACAAACATATACCATTACTGGTTTTGTTAATTCCTCTGAACTTCTCTCTAGGAACCGCCTTGGTAATGCCAGCGCTGGTACGGGGAAACTGGATGGCTATGCCATTGTTCCAGAGACGGACTTCACCTCTAATGATTATATGATTGCCCGCATCCGCTACAAGGATTTGGAAAACGTTAGTCCTTTTAGTGAGGAATACGCAAATAAGATTTCTGAACGAAAGGCTGAACTCAAGGAACTCTTTAAAGACGAACCTGAGAAACGCCTCGCTGAAATCAAGTCACAGTCTCAAGCTCAAATTACTCAAGCTAAACAAGAGCTTGAAACAGCACTCGCACAGACCCAGCAAATGGCTACAAGCAACCCAGCCGAAGCCGCTAGCGTCAAAGAAGCTGCTACCAAAATTGAAGCCAAGCAAAAAGAACTCGAAGAAAGTCAAGCAATGGTTGATAATTTACCAGCGCCTAGCTATCAATTCTACTCTCGTCGAGAGATTCCGGGTTCTGAGGGATATGTTGCTTATGAAAGTAATATTAACATCATTCACGATGTGAGTAACATCTTCCCTGTCGCTCTCTACTTTATGGCAGCTTTGGTTACCTTTGTAACTATGGGACGCTTTGTTGAAGAAGAACGTGGTAAGGCTGGTATTTTCAACGCCCTGGGCTACAGTAGTCCGAGAATTATCCATAAATTCGTCATTTATGGTTTGATAACGAGTATTACTGGTACAACCGCAGGTGTTATTACCGGTCATACACTACTTCCGATTCTAATCCACAATACTTATAAGAGCGATTTGCAGCTTCCTGCTTTCGAGTTGCACTTCTACCTAGGACTTACCCTTGTGGCCTTCCTTTTAGGTCTCTTATCTGCTGTGCTACCTGCCTTTGCGGTTGCCAAGAAAGAGCTCTGGGAAAAACCTTCCCAACTCCTCCTTCCAAAACCACCTCGTGCAGGAGCTAAGATTGTCCTAGAACGCATCACACCTCTTTGGAAACGTCTCAGCTTTACGGAAAAAGTTACCATGCGTAATATTTTCCGCTATAAGCAACGGATGTTTATGACCCTCTTTGGTGTCGCAGGTTCTATTGCACTGCTCTTCGCAGGTTTAGGCATTCGATCTTCTGTATCTAACCTTAACCAGCAACAGTTTGAAGACATCATTCACTATGATATGATTGTTGCCAAGCAACCAAATACGTCAAGTGCTTTGGATGAGGAACTCACTAAACTCCTCGATAGTAAAGACGTTAAAGAATACTTGAATGTCCATTTTGAAACCTTGCAAAAAATTGCCGGTAGCAACAAGGACGCTCAGGAAATCTCAACCCTTGTCTTTAACGACCGTGACGATAAACTCGTTGATAGTTACGTTAGCTTGCATGACCGAGACCGTAATAAGACTCTCAAGCTATCTAATGACGGAGCTATTATCTCTGAAAAATGGCCAAACTCCTAAACCTCAAGGTTGGAGATACCATTACTGTGCAAAACAGTCAGGATGAATCTGTCAAGATTAAGATAGCTGGTATCACTGAAATGTACATGGGGCATTTCCTCTTTATGAATGCTAGCTACTACCAAAAAGCTTTTGGAACACCTTCAGTGAATAATGCCAACCTTGTTACTCTCGCTGAACCAACTAAGCAAAATGTTGAAAATATGGCAGCCAAATTCATCAACTTACCAAATGTTTATGGTGTTGTTCAAAACAACAACCTTAAACTGCAGATTAGCACTATGGTCAATTCATTGACACAGGTTATTGGTATCTTGATTACGGTTTCCATTCTCCTTGCTGTGGTTGTTCTCCATAATCTCACTAACATCAACGTTTCAGAACGTATCCACGAACTTTCAACCGTTAAGGTTCTTGGTTTCTACAATAACGAAGTATCCCTCTACATCTATCGTGAAACCATTTACCTTTCAATCATCGGTATCTTCGTAGGGTTCGGTCTTGGACAGGCACTTCACCATTATATGGTAAGCATCATTCCGCCAGATCGTATCATGTTTGATCCATCTCTCGGATTGGCTACCTACCTTTTACCAGCTGTTCTTATCGGCATAATCCTTATTATCCTTGGCTTCGTCGTCAACAAACGTCTTGCCAAACTTAATATGCTTGAAGCCCTAAGCTCAGTTGAATAAGCTAAAAACGCCTGAGAAGTAATTCTCAAGCGTTTTTTATGTTCGATAACTTATTTTGTTTTAGTCTTAGCCAACTCCAGACAGTAGGACTTCACATGACAATGAGGACAAGTCAGCTTACGAGTACTTGGTGTATGTCCAGCAATGGCAAATTCTTTAAAACTTGGATCAAAGACCCTATGACAATTAGGACAGAGGTATTCAACCTGCTTTCTATAATGATATACCAATAGATTTATGGCTATTAAAAATGTCGGACAGACAACAAACAAACCTCTGGGATCCTTAAAATAATAAATGACAACCAGTAGGCCCATCAGATAAAGAAGGGAGGTTAGAATGACACTCCCATACATTCTCAACTGCAAATGACGCCATGATTTTTGATTTTCCATAAGACGTGAAATGTCTGACAAATCTTCCAGCGAAAGTTGATGTCGTCTAGCAGTTGCTTTTTGCAAGTGACGGGCACGTTTTAGTTTGACCTCTATTTCCTCTGAAGACTTTTCCAAGCTTTCAATTTGGTCTGTCAATAAAAGCTCTAAAACCTGTTCCCTATTCTCCTCTTGCAAGAGTTTCTTGATTTGATTAATTGAGAAATCCAAATCTCTTAAGAAACAAATGACTTGTAGGCGTTCCAAGTCTGATTCGTGATAGATTCTCCGACCACCCTCTGTGACTTCAGATGGCGTCAAGATCCCTCGTTGATCATAGTACTGGACAGTCCTAACAGACACTTCTGCTGCTTTAGCCAACTCTCCTGTTGAAAACTGCGACATCTCAGTCACCTCCTTTTAAGATTTTCTATCAAAGGAGGTCCTTCACCACCTTCGATACCTAGATTCTACCTTATAACGCAAGGTAATATGCAAGCCATAACCCTAGAGGATTTCATTTCTGACAGAAAAAGTTAGCCATCACTCTTTACAGCCTTTACAGCTCCTGTAAAGCTTTAGTCGAAAAGGCCGCCCAAACCTAAGGCAGCAAAAGGATTGTTACTGACTTCTTCCTGTTGCTCCAAAAGTTTGGCATTCTCATCTGATTCGAGAAACTTCTCGTAAATTTGGGCGGTCATCCGAGCATCATCCAAGCTGTTGTGACCATGTCCCTTAATTCCAAAGAAATCTGCCACACTAGTCAACTTAAGGTTAACAATACCGTTCAAATCAGAAGCACGACGGTCAAAGGCCTCATCAAAAACATCTAAAGCATATTGCTCTTCCAAGTCCAAACCATTTTCCGACAAAATAGGTAAGTCCGACTTAAGTGCATTGTAGCCGATAAGTGGAGCGTCACCAACAAATGATTTAAAATCTGCCAGAACGGACTCTAGCTTTGGTGCCTCGGCAATCTTATCTGCTGTAATTCCCGTCAAACCATTGATAAAGGACTGCAAAGGAACGTCCGAATAGACATAAGAGTCAAACTGATCCACTTCCTCATGCTGGTCCATCTTAACGGCCGATACTTGGATAATATGGCTAACGCCATCCACTGTGTTAAACTCCAAATCAAAGGCAATATAAGTTTCTAAATTTTCCATTTTATCTCCTACAATAGTTAAAGCTGAGACTGAGTCCCAGCTTCTTTTTTATTTTCCAAATAGACGTCCAAAGAAACCTTTTTTAGAAGCTTCTTCTTGTTTGGTCTGGATTTCTTCCACTTGGGCCTTGGCTTCGTCAACCTCAACCTTAGCCTCATCGAGTTCCAATTTAAGCTCTTCCTTGTCTTTCATAGCAGTCAAGGTCAATTGTTGCTGTTGATCGATTTGCTTGTCCTTTTCAGCGATTTGAACGTCTTTGACACGCAATTGATCATCCATGTTAGACAACTGCTCATCCTTAGCCTTCAACTGAGCATAAAGACGGGCAATCTCAGAGTTTTTCTCGTCTACAAGAATCTCTAACAACTCACGTTGCTTTGTTTCTTCATCGATTGGCTCATCGTCAAAGATGGTTTTCTTGTAGATTTCCTCCAACTTAATCAAGCCACTGCGTTTAACGACAGTAACCCCTTTAGCATTTTTTTCTAGATCTTCTTCTGGAAGTTGTTTGACACGATTATTGACTGCTTGACGACTAACGCCAAGGATTTCAGCAATCTCGCTGACTGTCTTTTCAATACTCATAATAGCCTCATTTTCTCTTGAAATGTCTTACTATGAGAATATCACAATCACTCCTTTCTGTCAATTTGACTAGTTATTCTGGATATCTGAAGATCTCTTTTTAAGTCTCTTTTTCCTTTCACTCTTCAAACAATTTACTTGATAGGAAGCTAAGCTTTTGGTAAACTATGTGTGGGTATAAATGTATATAGAAGGAAAGTCTTTGACTTAAACAATCGGTACTTCCAAATTAGGTTTGGTCGCTATCAGATCTGTTGTATCTAGGAATGGTGGGAACAATTCCACAAGGTTTGGGATTTTCATTCTTGCTCCAATTATAGGTGGCATTCGAGCAACCTTGGTTGCAAAACTGCTTGATATTGAAGCATGAATCACATTATCTTCAACGGTTTGACTGTTGGAGTTTTTTTATTGTCAATCCACTCGCTCACTAAAGCCTCATATTGCCATCCGAGATTGAAAAAAGCCCTAAATTATGCCATAATAAGCAAAAGCAAAATAGAAAGAATGAGTCCTATGAAAAACTTCCGTGATGATATTAAGGTCAATGATTTGGCCCAGCCCTTCTTAGAGCCAATCGTTGAACAAATGACCACTGTATTCGACCCTGAAATTGAGCTAGATATTTACAACCTTGGTTTGATTTATGAAATCACCGTCGATGAAAATGGCCACTGCCACTTCCTTATGACCTTTACTGATACTGGTTGCGGCTGTGAAGAGACTATGCCTTATGAAATCGCTGAAAAGCTAAAAGCCATCGACGGCATTAACTCTGTCAAGGTAGAAACCACTTATTCACCTGTCTGGAAGATGACACGTATCAGTCGTTATGGACGTATTGCTCTTGGTATCTCACCTCGAGGCGGAAAATAAAAGGAAAACCGATTGGACATTTCCAACCGGTTTTTTTGAGGCTAACAGCAGATAGACGAGCACTTTTTCATGATGCTGCCATCAACTGTCTCAGGATTTAACACCAAAAAATCACATCGAACAAATGTCCGGTGTGATTTTATTTTATATCATGTAATTAGGCTTTACCTGATTTATCCATGTTCCAGAAGTCGGTAACGGCACCACGAGATGCTGAAGAAACGATGTGAGCATACTTACCGAGGACACCACGGCTATAAAGTGGTGGCAACTCAGTCTCAGCTTTACGTTTCGCCAACTCTTCGTCTGAAACGTGCATAGTAATTTCTTTAGTATCTTGGTCAACTGTAACCATATCACCTGTACGGAGGTAAGCAATAGGTCCACCAACCTGAGCTTCAGGAGCAATGTGACCAACAACGAGTCCGTAAGTACCACCTGAGAAACGTCCGTCTGTCAAGAGGGCAACTTTGTCCCCTTGACCCTTACCAACGATCATTGATGATAATGACAACATTTCTGGCATACCAGGACCACCCTTAGGACCTACAAAACGTACAACAACTACGTCGCCATCAACGATTTCATCAGAAAGAACGGCTTCGATGGCATCTTCTTCTGAGTCAAATACTTTAGCAGGACCAGTGATGTTACGAACTTTAACCCCTGATACTTTGGCAACCGCACCTTCTGGAGCCAAGTTACCTTTCAAGATAATCAATGGACCATCAGCACGTTTAGGATTTTCAAGCGGCATGATGACTTTTTGACCTGGTGTCAAATCATCGAAGGCCTCCAAGTTTTCTGCAACGGTCTTACCAGTACATGTGATACGATCACCGTGAAGGAAACCATTCTTAAGAAGGTATTTCATAACGGCTGGCACACCACCGACGTTGTAAAGGTCTTGGAAGACATATTGACCTGAAGGTTTCAAGTCAGCCAAGTGAGGCACACGCTCTTGGAAATCGTTGAAATCTTCAAGTGTCAAATCAACGTTAGCGGCGTGAGCAATAGCGAGCAAGTGAAGTGTCGCATTTGTTGAACCACCAAGTGCCATTGTGACAGTGATGGCATCTTCAAAGGCTTCACGTGTCAAGATGTCTGATGGCTTAAGACCTAGTTCAAGCATCTTAACAACCGCACGACCTGCTTCTTCGATATCTGCTTTTTTCTCAGCTGATTCTGCAGGGTGAGATGATGATCCTGGAAGACTCATCCCCATTACTTCGATTGCTGTCGCCATTGTATTGGCAGTATACATACCACCACAACCACCAGGGCCAGGGCAGGCATTACATTCAAGCTCTTTAACCTCTTCGGCAGTCATATCACCGTGGTTCCATTTACCGATACCTTCGAAAACAGAAACCAAGTCGATATCCTTACCGTTAAGATTACCTGGTGCAATGGTACCACCATAGGCAAAAATCGCTGGAATATCCATGTTAGCAATGGCAATCATAGAACCAGGCATGTTCTTATCACATCCACCGATAGCAACAAAGGCATCGACGTTGTGACCACCCATAGCTGCTTCGATTGAGTCAGCAATGATATCACGAGATGTCAATGAGAAACGCATCCCTGGTGTCCCCATAGCAATACCATCAGCAACGGTAATCGTACCAAATTGAACTGGCCAAGCACCCGCGTCTTTAACACCTTCTTTGGCAATTTGACCAAAACCGTGCAAGTGGATATTACATGGTGTGTTCTCAGCCCAAGTTGAGATAACCCCAACAATAGGCTTTTCAAAACTATCATCCGTCATCCCAGTCGCACGAAGCATGGCACGGTTAGGTGATTTAACCATGCTATCGTAGACAGATGAACGGTGTTTCATGTTATTTTCAGACACGATATTTTCCTCCATAGTTAATAACTATTCTAATTTAGACTTCTACTCCTATTCTAACATAAATTGTCTAAAAAAACTGACCATTTACCAACTATTCTCCCTTTTTAAATTATGCTAAAATAAAGGCATGAAACATTTTGATACTATCGTTATTGGTGGGGGACCTGCTGGCATGATGGCGACCATCGCCTCAGCCTTCTATGGCCAACAAACCCTCCTAATTGAAAAAAACAAACGTCTCGGAAAGAAGCTGGCTGGTACTGGCGGTGGACGTTGTAATGTTACTAACAACGGGACTTTAGACGATCTTCTAGCAGGCATTCCTGGTAATGGACGTTTCCTCTATAGCGTCTTTTCACAATTTGATAACCACGATATCATTGCTTTTTTCGAGGACAATGGTGTCAAACTCAAGGTTGAGGATCACGGGCGTGTCTTCCCTAAGACAGATAAATCACGGACCATCATCCAAGCTCTGGAAAATAAAATTCAGGAACTGGGTGCTAGTATCCTTACCAATACAGAAGTTGTCTCCGTCAAAAAAGTTGATGAGCAATTCCAAGTTAAGTCTTCAGACCAGACTTTTACCAGTGATAAACTCATCGTCACAACTGGAGGAAAATCTTACCCATCGACTGGTTCAACTGGTTTTGGACATGATATTGCCCGCCACTTTAAGCTCCATGTCACTGATCTTGAAGCTGCAGAAAGTCCACTCCTAACCGACTTTCCCCACAAGTCCTTGCAGGGAATTTCTCTTGACGATGTCACTCTGTCCTATGGTAAACACAAGATTACCCACGACCTTCTTTTCACCCATTTTGGCCTATCTGGACCAGCTGCTCTACGTCTTTCCAGCTTTGTCAAGGGTGGTGAGATTGCCCATCTGGACTTTCTTCCCAACCAAAGCCAAGAAAATCTCAAGACTTACTTTGAGGAAAACCGTGAGAAATCTGTCAAAAACACTCTCAAAGCGCTTGTCCCAGAGCGTGTCGCTGAATTTCTAGCAGAAGATAAGGCTGATAGCAAGGTTAAACAACTGCACCCCAAAGACTTGGAAAACATTATCAGTCAGCTTAAGGACATGGAAATCCCAATCATAGGTAAAATGTCACTTGCCAAATCCTTTGTGACTAAAGGTGGCGTTGACCTTAAGGGAATTAATCCCAAGACCCTAGAAAGTAAAAAAAGTCCCTCACCTACACTTTGCAGGAGAGGTCCTTGACATCAATGCCCATACCGGTGGCTTTAACATCACCAGTGCCCTCTGTACTGGTTGGGTAGCAGGAATTCAAAGTCCTTGGGACTAGGAAGCTTTTTCAAAAAAACAACAAAAAGGTCCCTTCTGTCATAGAAGGGACCTTTTGTCTATTACTCAAAGGAGAGGAGGGGATTCGAACCCCCGAGCCCCGTTAAGGACTACACGCTTTCCAAGCGTGCGCACTCGGCCTCTATGCGACCTCTCCGCAACAAACGATTAGCCATTAATAGACTAATCGTTATTTTTAATCAAGTTTTCAAGAGTTAATCTTTAAACTGAGCCTCTACTCGGTAGATGACCTGACCTTTTTCTGAGAACTTACGCTCGTATTCAGTCATGACGTTGCCTTCATAATCACTGGCATGAAGGTCCAACCAAACTTTGTTGAGAACCATTCCATACTGTGAAAAGCTCGCCAAACTGTATTCGAAAAGTCCACGGTTGTCTGTCTTAAAGTGAATCTCTCCGTTTTTAGGCAGAATTTGCTTATAAGTATCTAGGAAAGTCTTGTAAGTTAGACGACGTTTCTCATGACGACTCTTAGGCCATGGATCTGAGAAATTCAGATACATCATATCCACTTCACCATCTTCAAAATAGTTGGTCAAGGAAGATCCATCCACACGCAAGAGCTTGACATTTTCAGCACCAGAAGCCAAGACCTTATCCAAGGCGTAGCTCAAAACAGACAACTGAATATCAATACCAATGTAGTTGATGTCAGGGTTTTGTTGGGCCATACCAGTAATGAAGGCCCCTTTACCAGATCCTACCTCGATATGGATAGGATTATCATTACCAAAAAGCTCATGCCACTTACCTTTAGCAGCTTCCGGCTCAAGAATAACGTACTGAGGATGGTTAGCTAGGTGTTCCTCTGCACCTTTACGTTTTCTAACTCGCATGTCTACTTTCTAATATCTGTGCAAGGTCTCTCTGAATTTACGAAGTTCATAAATCTCTCGGTTGGCATGTTCCATATCACGGCTATCAAAGAATTTTGAAATCTGTGTCAAATATGAAAATTGCCCATACCAGTAAATCTTGTCCATCACAAGGTCATTGTTCTTATAGCCATAATATGACAACCACTGTGGCCAATGTGCCAATGGAATATAATGGCTGAGGATCTGTGCCACATCATACATACGATCTGTTAGACGTACAGAATCCCAATCAACCAAATAAATCAATCCTGAGGTTGTAATGACAAAGTTACTATGACGAGCATCTCCGTGAACAATTGTTGCAATCTCCGCACGAAACTCTGGAAGATGACGTTTCAAATCTCTAACAACGTCTTGAAGGAAGCCATTTTCACGCAATTGATAAGCGGCATTTTCTTCCCACTCGTGTAGAAGATCGAAAGGATTTTCAATATGGTAATCCAACTGCAAGAGTTGATTAACCAAGTGTTTAGAGCGGTGCAAATTACCAAGAATTTGGATAATCTGTTTACTGTTCATATCATGTTTGGTCAAAATACGACCATCAAGCCACTCCTGTGCACTCATCATGTCACCATTTCCCAGACGCTTAGCCCACAAGAGCTGTGGTGCAATCTGTTCCTTGGCAAGAGCTGCCAAGATTGGTGTTGTATTCATCTTCACAAAGACGCGATCTCCGTTTGGGTAAGTTCCCATATAGGCCTTACCACTATTTCCTTTGAGAGGAGTCAGGCTCAAATCTTTATCTGTTGATGTCACCTAGGCATCTCCTTTTTCTTTAGTCATTCGTTTCTATTTTAACTTATTTAATAGGTGTTAGTCAATCATCTTCTTAAGCTTGGCTGGTAGGTAAACAAGGCTCAGAACTAGCATCATTCCAACCAAAATCAGACTAAACTTAAGGTCGAAGAGACAAATAGCCTGTACCAGAGTCAGCACAAGTACAATCTGTGTAATCAAGCGCTTAAGATTGCTTACCTGCATGTCTTTTCCAACCGGCATAAGGTTAGCCATTCTCTGATAAGCAAAGTGCGATTTAAGTGCCGTGAGCTGGAAGAGCAAGAGGTAGTCAAACAACCACAAGCACCATAGCCAGCCATTTTTCAGGAACCAAAAAGATAACTAAAAGCGTTAGGGCAAACAGGCGTAGGCTAAGGGCAAAGTAATCTCCAGAACGCAAGAAGGCTCTTAGGTAAAGATTGTACCAGGTATGTTCCTTGTCTTTCTTTGTACGTTTGAGAATAGCATCCAAATAAGCACGACGTTTAACACTTGACGTAATCCCCTTAACATTGGTAAAGAGTGAAAAGAACTTCAGAATCGATTGTTGACGCTTATTTTCTCCTGCAATAGCCTTAGTCCAATTCAGTCCAGACTGCTTATAAAAAGGTTGAGCCTTTTTCTGGAAAATAAAGCACTTAAGAATGGCCATTGCCACAGCTACAAGGATAACTCCCCAAACTGGCAGCCCCAAGGCTAAAAAGAGGGGAATTACCAAAATAAAAATCAGGGTTTGTACGATTACCCAAAATCTAAAAGCACGCCCCGTTGCCTTCTTAACATGGTCTAGCACCTCTTCTTCCTTAACCAAAAGGTAGTGCTTGTCCGCAGGTTCTAGATAAGTCGCAATATTCCCCCAGAAAGGTAATAACAGACAAAGCACAAGCAAGCCAAGAATGATTGCCCACGGATTTTTTGGAAAATGCTTCAGCAACTGGCTATACTGAACCAAGACAAAGCCTAGCAGAAAGAGAAGAACCAAGATAAAATGATCATTAAAAACGTAGCGACTATACTTTGCACAGCGGGCATTGAATCGCTTGCTACGCTCCTTAAATAGCTTAGCTATCATGACAATTCTCCCTTAGTTAACTGCATGTAAATATCGTTAAGACTGGCACTACTGTCACCAAATTTCTGACGGAGCTCTTCAAGGGTCCCCTGTGCCAAGACTTGACCGTGATGCAAGATGACAAAACGGTCACACATTTTTTCAGCCGAATCCAAAACGTGAGTCGACATGAGAATCGCCTTACCATTCGCTTTTTCCTCAGCCAAAAGCTCAATTAAGTCGGAGATTGCCAAGGGGTCCAAGCCCAAGAAGGGTTCATCAACAATGAAAAGACTTGGGTTCACAATAACGGCACAGATAATCATGACCTTCTGCTTCATTCCCTTTGAAAACTGAGTCGGGAACCAGTCCAATTTTTCATCTAATCGAAAGAGTTTGAGGTACTTGTCCGCACGTGCCATCCCCTCAGTCACATCAAGACCATAGGCCATCAACACCGTTTCCAAATGTTCACGAAGCGTCAACTCTTCATAGAGACTTGGCGTTTCAGGAATATAGCCAATCTTCTGACGATAGCTAGCTGGATCTTGTTGAATAGTTAACCCATCAATGGCAATCTGTCCCCCATAAGGTGTTAAGAGACCAATAATCTCGTTAATTGTTGTTGATTTCCCAGCACCATTAAGACCAATGAGACCAACCAATTCACCATCAGCCACCTCAAAAGTCACATCTTTTAGGACGGGAATATTAGCGTAACCACCCGTCACCTTTTCTAATTTAAGCATTATCTTTTCTCTCTTTGGTATGATATAATCTATTATAACAAAAACTCATGGAAAGGTCGTTATTATGGATAATTGTATTTTCTGTAAAATTATATCTGGAGAAATCCCTTCATCAAAAGTCTACGAGGACGACAAGGTTCTAGCCTTCCTCGATATTTCACAAGCTACAAAAGGACATACCTTGGTTATTCCTAAAGAGCACGTTCGTAACATCTTAGAAATGTCTGCTGAGACTGCTGAGACTGTCTTTAGTCGTGTTCCAAAAATTGCTCGTGCCGTGCAAAAAGCAACTGCAGCAATCGGCATGAATATCCTTAATAACAACGAAGAAGTTGCTGGACAAACCGTCTTCCATGCTCATATTCATCTCGTTCCTCGTTACGGTGCAGACGATGGTATCCACATGGGATTTGACGAACACGAACCAGACTTCGCTGCCCTGGCTAGCCTTGCTGACAGCATCGCTAAAGAGGTAACAGAATGAAAATCGGACGCTTTCTAGCTCTTGGAACTCTTGCCTACGGTGCCTACTACGCCTATAAACGACGTGAAGACATCAAAGAGGAAATCCTAGACCTCAACCAATCACGAGAAAATATCTCTCACGATCTGGACAATATCAAACGCAACCTCGACATCATCAAGGAACAAAACCTTGTTCTCGCTGACATCAAACAAGACCTCAACTATAAAACACGCGTCTTCAAAAAAGACCTCGAACCCCGACTCAACATCATCCAAGAACGCTTGCAAAAGTATCAAGGTGATGATAAAGAATAAAGGTAAGTAGTTTGTGCTACTTACCTTTTTTATCAATGATGAAAACTTATAAAAAGTTTATGGATTGTGTAATAGTCACTCAATGTTCCTTTTTTCACAACAGAAAGTTCCATTCAATAATAAAAGGCACCACTAATCAGATTAAAGAGAACACTACTAAACCTATTTTCATATAATTACTATTTCTTTTTTAAAGCATTAATAATAGAACGTGTTGCTGATTTCGTTAAGCCTTGATTTTTAGGATGTGTCCTTAAATAGGAATAGACTTTGGTACCAGTATCTGAACGTGTGCAACCATTTGTATTAACAATCTTATTACTTAACAGTTTATCCAATAAATCCATTCTGCATCTCCTCACAATTAGTAATTAAAATTTATACTAAATGAATTCATTGTATCATAGTTACCATTCTGTATATTAGCAGTCCACCCAATATTTTCACCGCTCTTCATTTTATGCTTATAATAGTTTGCATCTTTTGCTTTTTCGTCTGATTCCTCAACTTTCTGTCCTGGATTAACTGCAACAAATTCTGATATAGATACTGACTGCTTTCCTTTCGGATCGATACTAGATTTTGACGAACTAAATGGTGTTGCTTCAATACTATTGTTAATTACAAAAGTTGATTTAATATTAATTTCTTTATCCGTTAAGTTATCAATAATAATATTTCCACCAGTTCTTGTTATTTTAATATTTTTATCACTATATAGTTCTTCCGTTTTTGCTACTGTTTTTTTCGAACCCATAATACTTGGTCCTACTTTTGACGTATTATTGCCATTAGTAGAATTTTCATTCGAAGAATCTCTAATAGCCAAAAAAATATTAACAATGTAAATATAAATCCAAAAACCGCAAATACATAAACGCTAACATAAAAAATTTACTTTAACATATCTTTTCCTCACCTTTATTTTTGAGTTTCAATTGTCACTTTTGCCTCGTGGTCCAAAGATTTAATCATTGTAGAGTAGTACTTCTCGGCTGACTCCTTTAATAATTTTTTATTGTCCTTTATAAAACCTTGTTGTTCCTTATTTGAAAAACCTTCTGCAACAGCCTCACCAGTATCTATGTCTTTAGTCGAATAACTAAGAATCCCTCCACTAGTATCGTAGAGTGTATAAGGTTTGTCTTTATCTAATTCAACACCAATAACTTCAAATTTGGGTAATGTAACTTGATAATTATGATTACCATTATCTTTAATGGTTACATCATTCTTAATACCGAATTTTGCCGTATAATTTAGAATAATGAGTGCTTTCTTTTCTGAACCAGGTATTACAAAGTTACTACCAAATAACTTTGTATTATTTTTCTATTGACTTAACTTTTTTTGAATAGATGCATTGAGTAAAAACTAACTCACTGACCTTTTTCCAAAGATTTTTACATTTACTATGATTTCTGTCTTTGGTTTTTTTGATTACCAGATGACTCACTCCCTTTATATACGCTAAGAAAAATGAATCCTACAACAATCACTAATAAAATCGCTAAAATACCATATATTATCTTTTTCATACTTTTTCCCTATTAACTCATTTCTTCAAAAACAACTGGATTAACAATCCTGCAATCACAATACCAGCTGCAATTAGGGGGTTCAACATTGCTATTCCTACAAGAAGTAGAATAGCCAAAATCCATAAAACTACTTTTAACATTATTTCTCCTTATCAAATAACAAAAGATTGTAATATTAAACCCAAGAAATCACTAACTAAAATTTAATTTTACACAAAAATTATATAGCGATATGAATGCGTTGTCAACGCTTTCTTGAAAATAGAATATATTTTTAACTATTTATCATATTATCATAATTTGAACAATTTTATCTCATTTTATATTTAAGAATAAATATAAAAGTCACAGCTATACACAAAACAAGACTTTCCGCTGTGCTAAAAGTGAGAGAAGTCCTATTGCTTCTCTCACTCGGAAGATTTGAGACCCAGGCTCAAATCTTAGGAATGGAATTCCGTTAGGAAGTCGCTTCCGTCCGTAGCACCCAAGGAAAGTCTAAAAAATTTATAAAAAGAAAAGCAGAGACGTTTAACATCTCTGCTTCATAAATAGGATTAGGAGGTTTTATGCTCCTTATTTAGCATCTTTTTCTTTGATAACCAAGACACCATCTTCCATATCAGCTTCTAGGTGTTTAGCATCAAGGTTATCCAAGTGGAAGTCTGTGACTTTGTCACGGATTTGTTGTTCAACCACACGACGGAGTGGACGAACACCCATGACCTCATCATAGCCTTCTTCAGTCATGTATTCTTTAGCAGCTTCGCTAACTGCCAAGTCAATGTCTTTCTTAGAAAGAGTCTTGTTAACTTCAACCAACATAAGGTCTACAATCTTAGAAAGATCTTCTTTGCTCAAGTGTGAGAATTCGATGACAGCATTGAAACGGTTAAGGAATTCTGGACGGAAGTAAGGTTTCAAACGATCCATAAGTTCTGGTTTATCAGCATCTTCTGTCAAGTTAGCTTCATAGCCAAAGCCTGCGTTTGAAGTTGCGATAATCACAGTATTCTTGAAGTTTACAGTGTTACCTTGACCATCTGTCAAACGACCATCATCCAAAACTTGGAGGAGAAGTGTGATAACTTGAGGGTCAGCCTTTTCAATTTCGTCGAGAAGGACGATTGAGTAAGGATTACGGCGAACACGTTCTGTCAAAAGTATTGCTATTGTCATCATAACCAACATAACCAGCTGTTGTACCAATCAATTTAGAAACGGCTGTGCGGTCGCTATATTCTGACATGTCCAAACGGATGATAGCATCTTTAGTTCCGAACATATCAAGAGCCAATTGTTTAGCCAACTCAGTTTTACCAACACCAGTAGGTCCTACAAAGAGGAAGCTACCAATTGGACGGTTACCTTCGTCAAATCCTGCACGGTTACGACGGATGGCACGTGCCACTGCTTCAACGGCTTTATCTTGACCGATAACCTTAGTTTGCAAACGGTGACCCATATCTTTCAAACGTTCGATATCAGTTGCACCCATTTGTGACACTGGAATACCAGTCATACGTTCTACAGATTCAGCCACATCATTGACAGTTGCAGTGACTTTAAGGTCTGCTGTGTGGTTAGCAATTTTCTTTTCAAGTTCTTCAATACGAACCTTAGCGTTTAGAGCTGCTTCGTAGTCTTCTTTGGCAGCTGCAGCTTCTTGTTTAGCTTTTTCTTCTTCGATTTCATGTTCAACAGCATTCACATCAGTCACTGGGTGTTGAGCAGCCAAGTGAGCCGCTGTCACATCGACAAGGTCGATAGCCTTATCTGGCAAGCTACGTTGTGGAATGTATTGGACAGAGAAATCTACTGCTGCTTTCAAAACATCATCTGGCAAGATAACATTGTGGTGTTTTTCATAAAGATCACGAATACCTTGGAGAATCTTGAAAGTATCTTCAGCAGAAGGAGCATTAACCTTAACTTCGTTGAAACGACGCGCAAGAGCAGCGTTCTTCAAGATAGTGTTACGGTATTCGTCCTGAGTTGTTGCACCAATCACTGTCAATTCACCACGTGAAAGAGCAGGTTTCAAGATATCAGCAAGACCTTTAGACCCTTGACCATCGCCAGTGCTTCCGGCACCAAGAATTTGGTGGATTTCATCGAAGAAGAGAATGATATTTCCAGCTTCTTTGACTTCATTTACCAAGTTTTGAATGTTTTCTTCAAAGCTACCACGGTATTGCGTACCAGCTTCAAGTCCAGAAATATCGATTGAGATGATTTCTTTGTTCTTGATAGCAGCTGGGACATCACCATTTACGATGGCTTGTGCCAAACCTTCAACTACGGCTGTTTTACCAACCCCAGCGTCCCCGACAAGGACTGGGTTATTCTTGGTACGACGAGCCAAGATTTCGCAAGCTTCTTGGATTTCTTTGTTACGTCCGATAACTGGATCCAATTTACCTTCGCGAGCTTCTTCAGTCAAGTTACGACCAAGTTTAGCAAGGATACCGTCTTGTTTAGGTCCTTTACCTTGTTGTTGAGTTGAGTTGACTGCTTCACCTTCATTACCAGGTAATTGACCTGTTTGACGGTAGATAGCAAATTCTTCAGGTGTCACTTCACGACCGTTAATCATGTAGCGACGGTTTTCTGAACGGTAACCACCCATGTTACCCATCAATTGATTGAAAAGATCGTCCATATTGTTAAAGTTGTTGTTCATATAATTACCTCGTTTTGTGTTTTCTTGTGAAATTTTTTAAGTGTTATTTTTATGTTAATGTGTAAGTTTTGACTTTTACTGACCAAAATCCTAAAAATTTTTAGTTGCTTCAACTACTCTTCTAATAATTTCAGGTTTTGCTCTTGGTAGGAGACTGAGAACTTTCTCAGTCTTAAATAAATTGTCATTTAGCATAAGAGCCACCTTCTTTCTGTGAATCTCTCAATATAGCTAACTTCCAAGCCCCTTTCAAAACCATAAATAGTTTTTTCAGAAAGAAACTTGAATATTAAGGAATCTTTTCTCCTTACAGTTTTATCATATACCTTTCATTTGATCAGGTCAAGAATTTGGTTTTGACTTTTACTGACCTTTCAGATGAAAATTTTTGCAGACTAGCTGCAATCCTTTTTTATTGGTATATGGGCTATTGACACAGCCTTCATAAGGATTTCATTTCCTTATGTTTATATTGTACAACATTGGTCAGTAATAGTCAATAGTTTTTTTGACTTTTTTTGACCTTTGTTATCATTTTTGTAGCCAAGTTATAATTACCTTTTTACAATAATCTAGCCAATGCTACAAAACTTATAAGGAAGATAAATCCTTATGTGACTATCATACACCATTAGTCAGTAAAGGTCAATAGTTTTATTTGATCTTTTTTGACCTTTTTAAGAATATTTTCCGAAAAGTAAAAAAGCCTACCAAGGGTAGACCTTCTATAAAACTATTTTACTCTAATTGGTATGCGTCCGAAGTTTTGTTCGGAAAGCTCGGGATTGCCTAATTGATAAACATTATCCGCTTGTTGTGTAAGCATATCCCAAGGCTCCCTTCCAATCCGAGCCACTATATCCACAGACTTTTTCACAGATTTGAGATGAGCCTGCCCTTTTTGAGAAAATCCAAGCACATGAATAGATTCAGGTAAAGGATTTTCCACAGCTCCAACTAGGATATAGGTCAAAATACGACGTACCCGTGCTTTTGTATAGCGTTTGGTCGCCACCTTATCCACTAGTTCCTCCACAGAAGAAACCTCACGGATAGCAGCTTTTAAACGACTGGCAATCTCTTCATTTACCTGGAAAACACTGGTCAAATCAGGATTTGTAAGAATCTGATAAACCAACAATTGGAAATAATTATCCCAAGTGACCTGTGGAGAAGTTTGAAAAAGTTTGCTATTGGGCATGAACTTATCCACAAAATCACTATCTTGCTTGTGGAGACGTAGACTGGTCGCTGAGGCGAAAGATACTTCCTTGTCTGAGGAATGATAGCCAGCCCCCTGTCTCTGGATAGGAGTCAACTTAATGCCCTTACCAGCACAAGCTTTGGCATAGGCTAATCCTAGAATATGGTTGGGGGTATTGCCAGTAAAGTCCACACTAGCAAACTTTCCCACATTTTTTGCGTCTTCTGTGGATAAGACAAATCACTAGGCAAACTTTCCACAAAGGCTTCCATTTCCTCGGATTTTTCAGCATAAACATCTGCTATCGCCTGGTAGTCTAGGACTTCTTCCGTGCCAAAAGTAAGGCTATCAATTCCCAGTCGGGACAAGATATCGACGGCTCCAGCCGCAAAATAATCGGCAGACTGAACTGCCGTCAAGAAAGGCAACTCAACCACGAGGTCAGCCCCATTTTCCAAAGCCATCTGAGCTCTAGTCCACTTATCCACAATAGCTGGCTCGCCTCGCTGAACAAAGTTCCCAGACATAGCAACGATTTTTACGCCTTCGGCATGATCTAGGAGATACTTGTGGCCGTTATGAAAAGGATTGAACTCAGCAATAATACCTGTAACTCTCATAGGTTCTTACTTTTGCGCCACAAAGAACCAACGTGCACTAGTTTCAGTCGGTTCCTTATCCTCGAAATCAGCGTAAAGTTTGAAAGATTTGAAGCCAGCTTGCTCCAACAAGATATCATAAGTCAAGACCTCATAGGTACGCTCCTCATGGACCTCATCATGTCGGCTAAAGCTTCCATCTTCCTCTTGGACAAAGAAGGTCAATTCATGAACAATAGAATGTGGTGCCACATCCTCATAGGTATCCCAAAGCATAGCAAAGTCTTCTGCATTTTCATGGTAGGAATAGCCCGGGAAAACCTCATCCGTCTGATAGGTTGAGTGCACATCAAAGATAAAGACGCCATCTTCATTAAGGGCATTGTAAACCTCCTTGAAGACGTCCCCAACCTCAACTTCATCTTGCATATAGCAGATTGAATCTGAATAGCAGGTCACAAAGTCATACTTGCCCGCTTGCGATAAATCCAACATGTTGCCTTCAATAAAGTCAATTTTCTGTTTGGCAGAAGACGCTCGCTTCTCCGCAATCTTCAACATATCAGCACTCAAATCGAGTCCAGTTACATCGAAACCAGCTTGAGAAAAGCGCACAGATTGAATCCCAGTTCCACAAGCCAATTCAAGCAATTTCTTTTTATCCTTAGTCTTTGGCAAATGACGAAGCGAAAAATCCGTCCACAAATCGTAAAGACTATCATCCATAACAGCGTCGTAAACCGCCGCAAAAGTTTCATAAGTAGCCATAAATCAAGATACAAAGAGCGTCAAAAGCACAGAGAAAATAGGAAACTTTCTGCCGTATCGCCGGATACAAGGAAAGTTTATCTTTTTCTCACTGCTTTTAGCTCGTGTTCAGTTAACAAACCAACTAAACACAAGGCTCTATCCTTCCTATTAAATCTTTAGTTTAAGCAACAAAACCCAGTTGTCGCCAACTGAGTTCATTTTCTTATGCCAAATAAGCTGACACATCCACCATTGGTGCTTCATGCCAGAGTTTTTCAAGGTTATAGTGAGCACGTTCATCTTCTGTAAAGATGTGAACAACGACGTCGTTAAGATCCAAAAGAATCCAACCACCCTTGTTGTCACCTTCCATGTGACTAGCGTCAAGGCCAGCTTCTTTCACTTTCTCACGGATGTTATCAGCAATAGCTTCCAACTGACGGCTATTCATGGCACTCAAAATAACAAAGTAATCTGTTAGGCTTGTAAGGCCATACAAATCAAGGGCAACAATGTCTTCAGCTCGCTTTTCATCAGCAGCTTTGACAACCAATTCAAGTAATTCTTCTTTAGTCAATGATATTCTCCAGTAATTTGTTATTAATCTTTTAAGTAATGCACAAAAGCATTATAGGTTTCCAAGGTTTGCGGGAAAATCGGCAAGGCCTGATGAGCCAAGTGTTCCACGGTATGAACTGTCTCAAAAGCAACGGCCTTATCCAAGGATTGCTCTGCTACTTGTCTAGCTTCCTCTACCAAAGGGAAATTACGGTTATGCTCAATATAATCAGCCACATAGACAATCTTATCTAGGGTTGACATTTCATGGCTTCCAACGGTATGGATTTCAATACTGCGTAGAATCTCGGGATCAGTCAAGCCCAAATCTTCTTGGATTTTGTAAATCCCAACCATGCCATGCCAAACATTATTCCCCCATTGTTTCAATGCAGGATCAAGCTCATACTTATCGATAAGCTCCAAGAATTCCTGATCTGGAAGTTCCTTGGCATAATCATGAAGCAAACCAGCCAAGCCAGCTTTCTCAGTATCATATCCGTACTTTTCAGCAAGAGCAATAGCAGCTCGCTCAACACCCAGAACATGATTGAAGCGTTTAGGGCTCATGACCGCTCGAACTTTTTCAAGGAGTTCTTCACGAGAATAGTCTAGGTATTTTTCATAGGTCATTTATAGAGCCCCGCTTTCTTGATGTAGGCAAGTACAGACTGTGGCACCATAAAGTTAGGTGTGCGATCCTTCTTAATGTAAGCTCTGACTGCACTTGAACTAATATCCATAAGGGGCACATCCACCCAAATAACTGGGTAAGACGTTCCAGCCTTATACTTAGGACGCTGAACACCAACAAATTGTACCATCTCGATAAGTTCATCAATACGATGCCACTTAGGTAGGTATTCGACCATATCCGCTCCAATAATAAAGTAATAATCCGTATCAGGATTGGCTTCCGTCAAGAGCTTCATGGTGTCATAAGTATAGCTGATTCCCTTACGTTCCAACTCAATGGTTTCGATGTCCAATCCTTCGATACCGTTAATAGCCAACATAAGCATATTAAGGCGGTGTTTTTCATCAATGGTCTCTTTTTTATCGACATGAGGTGGCTCATATTCAGGCATGAGAAGAACTTCATCGAGACCTAACTGCTGACGCACCTGATCAGCAACAACCAAGTGGGCATTATGAACAGGATTGAAGTTTCCACCTAATATTCCCACTTGCTTACGGCCTGTATCTTTGATTTCTTCCTCTAGTTGAACCTTTGTAAATGGGGTTACGAGATCTAGTGCCATGTACGCCTCCTCTTTCTCAAGCATTATACAACTGACTTAAGGCTAGCTTTAATGCTTCAAAAGTGTTCCTATACCTTAGTTTTTCCTTCACCAAGCAAAGTCGGCAACTATTTTTGGATAGCTTTGACCTTTGGTGACAACTTACGATTTTCTTTTTTAGCTGATTCTTTATAGAGAATCAAGATACGTCCAATCTTAAGGACTGTATCACAGCCAATTTCTTCTTCCAAAATTTCGGCAACTTCATGGATATCTTCCATGGTATTTTGGAGTAGGGTTACTTTGATCAATTCACGAGCATCAAGGGCGTTACGAACGCTAGTTTTGATGTGGTCGTTAAGACCGTTTTTCCCGATTTGTACAATAGGTTTGAGAGTGTGTGCTTCCGATTTGAGGAAGGCACGTTGTTTTGATGTTAATGACATGTTTATTCCTTTTAATTTTTTTGCTGTTTTTCTAGGGTGATACGGACACAAGCAAACCTTCGATTTCATAGCTAATTTTTGAGCCTAGGGTCTCAAAAATTCCGAATCTAAGTCACATTTTATGTTGCTTGGACTATCACGGCGAAAAACACATCGTTTGCTTATGACGAAAATCTAGGCAAACTTCATGTTCATTGAAAAGACTCTTTTTATACTTTTAACTACTTTATTAAGTTTAAATAATCGCTTTTCGTACGACGACGCCAACACCTTCTGGTGCCCAGGCAGCAACGATGGTTGGTTGGTCAGCTTTTCCTTGGACACGAATCCAACCTAATCCCGAGAAGACAATGTCTGTCTTATCTTTGACAGTAAATTCGTGACGAACAAGTTTTGGAAAATCAGCCAGATCCTTTGGTCCAGGAGGCACGAGAAGACTTCCAACATGCTTATCATAGAAGGCATCTGCGCCTTCAAGTTTGGTACGATGAAGCTTCAAGTTATTATCAAAGAAGGCTGTAAAACCTTGCTTATTCCCATCAATAAAGTCAAATCGTCCAAGACCACCTAGGAATAGGGTTTGACCTGCATTTAACTGGTAAGTTTTTGGCTTAATTTCCTTCTTCGGACTAACGTACTTGAGGTCCTTCGCTGACAGATAGTGTGCCATCTGGTGGCGGTGGATGATTCCTGGTGTATCAAAAATGTAAGTACCATCATCCAAAGGAATTTCAATCTTATCAAGGGTTGTTCCAGGGAAACGAGAAGTCGTGATAATATCTTTATCACCTGTAATTTCCTTGATAATCGCATTAATTAAGGTTGATTTACCAACATTCGTCACACCGACAACATAAACATCACGACCCTTACGGAGTTTTTCAATACGCTGAATCAACTCTTTAATGGCGTGATGATTTTGGGCAGACGTCAACATGACATCCACGGGACGCATGCCTTCTTCATGGGCACGTTCTGTCAACCATTGAGTTACCTTACCATCTTTAACAGATTTAGGTAGGATATCCTTTTTATTTCCGACCAAGAGCACATCATTACCAGAAACAAAGCGTAACAAGCCTGGAATGATTGATCCATTAAATCGAAAATATCAACAACATTGACAACGAGGGCATCACTGTCTCCAACTTCATGAAGCAATTTTAAAAATTCATCATCTGTGATGTGGACATCCACAATTTCATTGTAATGACGAAGGCGGAAACAACGTTGACAGTACAACTCACCTGTTTCTTCAGCTTTTTTTATAGAGCTAGCAGGTGTGTAACCAGCCTTTTCTTTATCTTCTGTTTGAATTTGGGCTCCACAGCCAATACAAAATAATTCTTCCATTAAATTCCTTTGTTAAAGGTCATTGGACCATATGCTTTTTCAATCTTTTTCCACATGCGACGCTCACGCCAACGATTAAACTTGGTTACCCAAGCATCTGATTGCACCAAGGGCTTAACCAAAATCGAGCGAATACCAGCTCGGTGGCTCGCTCTGATGTCAGTCATGAGCTGATCTCCCACCATAACGACCTCGTCACGGTTAAAGTGGTAACGCTCAATCGCTTCATTAATCCCTTTCGTAAAAGGTTTCATGGCACGACTCACGAAATCCACATGGAAATTGGCAACCGCACGTTCAACACGTTCATGTTTATTGTTAGAGACCACAACAACTGGAATGTCAGCCTCTGTCATCTCATCTAACCAAGCACGTAGCTCAGGAGTCCCATCAGGGTTGTTCCAAGCAATCAAGGTATTATCCAAATCGACCAAGACAGCACGAATACCGTGTTCACGTAGCTGGTCAGGTTTCAAATCATAAACAGCCTCCACCATAAAATGGGGCCTGTAATCGTCTATACTCATTTTCTCTCCAAAATGTTAGTTTGCCTCTTATTCTACCATATTTAAGGTTTATGTGTGGGACTTTAGTCCTATTTTTTAAGAACATCTTTGACATTAAGGTATCGAAAAAGAACCACAATCACTTGGGCTCTATCTTTATCTTTGAATTTTCTCTTGTTTTTTAAGGGCTACTAAATCCTTAAGCGAAATGAGGATAACAGCAAGAACAATTAAAATCATTCCAAGCACATCAATGGCAAAGAAGTGGTCACCCATGATTAAGACCGTTAAAATGACCGATGCCACTGGTTCTACCGATGCCAGAAGACTTCCTTTTACAGCGCCAACCATGGTTGTTCCCTTGAGGAAAACTGTATAAGCAAAAACTGTCCCGATGAAGACCAACCCAAAGAGTGCTAAAAGATTGCCACCAGTCAAGGGTAACTCATACTTCCAGGCTTGGATAGCAATCGGAAAGATTAGACCACCGAGTAACATTCCTAGACCGATGACAATCAGACTGCCCCACTTTTCAATAGCTTTAGCAGGCAGTAAGATATAGAGTGCATAGGTTACTGCCGAGAAGAGGCCCCAGAACAAGCCAATAGGTGTGATAGCCAACTCTGTCACCTGACCATGCGTGGCGATAATAAAGGTTCCCGCAATAGCCATGATAATCGCCACTAACTCTGAGACCGTTGGAAATCTGCGGTTCTTTGCACACACCAAAAGCCAGAATAAGGACTGGCGTGACATACTGTAAGACTGTCGCAGTTCCAGCGTTGGTGTACTGAATAGCACTGAGATAGGCATACTGATTCAAGACCAGACCAAAGAGAGCAAATAAGGCGATACTTACTAAGGTTTCCTATCTTGAATGGCTTGTACTAATTTGTCTCGCTGCCTAAAAAAGACCGAAGCCGTTAGTAAGGTCCCAGCTAGAATCAAACGTAAACTCGTCAAAAGATTGACATTAACCCCATGAGACATCAGGTATTGACCAGAAACCCCTGAGATTCCCCAGGCAATCCCAGCAGTTATGACCATCAGACTACCTTTTAATTGTTTAGACATGTGTTTTCCTCGATTATGATAATGCCTATTTATTATAACACAGGGAGTTGCCAGCCAGGCGATAACTTCAGAAAAATTAAACTGTTTTTCTTGAAGAATTTTCCAGCCACCAACCGACAATCCAGCCAAGGACTAAAAGATAATTCTCAAAAGCTCCAACAGCATTAACAGAGTGATGATATTGAAGATAGCTAAGGAAATGATTTGTTCCAATACCTAGGCCTCCCAGAATCAAAGCAAGCAGAACGGCTCTCAGATAAAACCAATCGTACTTGATGTTAACGGCAAGGAGGATGACCAGAACCGCCACATTCCAAATACCAATCTCCCTCTGCCATCCAACCGAAATACCGTAGCCCGAATGACTTCCCATATAGGTGGGAAAGAATAGCTGAAAAATAATGGCACCAGTCATGGCAAGGATGACAAGGATAAATAGGAATCTTAAGAATTTGTTCATGGGGTTTCTCCTGTTTAAAAGATGCTTAATTTAATATCACTAGTATAACAAAAAAGACCTCAACCAGAGTTGAGATCTTTAATCAAAAATTAAGCTTCTTGTTCTTCTTTCAACAATTTCTTATCGTAGACACGAATAAATGGGAAATAAACAAGGAAGGCGGCAACAGCACAGACAAGAGCAACTAGGACAGCACGGAGATCTGCAGTTCCTAAGAAAGCTCCGATTCCCACTGGGGTTGGCCATGGAACCTGTGCAATAACAGGATTAATCAAATGCAATGCATTAACAAAGTAGTAAATAGTAGCTGTAACCATTGGCGCCAAGATAAATGGAATCGCTAATGCTGGATTATAGATAATTGGCAAACCAAAAATCAATGGTTCATTAATGTTAAATAATGCTGGAACAACTGAGGCACGTCCAATCGCTTTTAGTTGCTCTGACTTGGCAGCAAAAGCAATGTAGAGACACAAACCAAGAGTTGCACCTGATCCACCAGCGATAACAAACATGTTAGAAAATTCACCAGCTACAGCATAGTGTCCACCAGCAGCATTTTCTGCCATGTTAGCAAGTGCGATAGGGTTAACGAAAGCAAAGATAATATTAGCTCCATGAATCCCTACAATCCAGAGAAGCTGAGTTAAAAGATAAATAATCATTAATCCAATCCATGAGTTAGTTAGGTTAGCAACAAACCCAAATGGAATAGCAATAACTTTAAAGATGTCAGTTCCCAGCGCTACGAGTGCACCATTAATAAAGATAACTACAAATGCAACGACGAATCCTGGAATCAAGGCTGTAAATCCACGTGAAACTCCTTCTGGAACAGCTTCAGGCATTTTAATAACCCAATTACGTTTTACACATGTACGATAAATAAGGACTGTCACAATAGCCATGATAATAGCTGTGAAAATACCAGTTGTACCAAAGCGAGTTACTCCATTACCCATTGCCCAACCGTCAACAACGACTGCACCTTCTTTTAGGCTACCTACAGCCTTCATCATTCCACCGTCAAAAATGATTTGTGGAACTGTCATGATAAAAGCCATGAGCGAAAGAAGAGCACCGTTTAGAGGATTCATATTTAGATCTTCTTCTTCTGCATAGATTTTAGTTAACTCATAAGCAAGTGAGAGAACAAAGTAAAGTGAGAGAGAACCCATAGTAGCATAGTTAGCAACCATGTATAGAGAAGTAAACTTATCAAATGAAGCTGAGAAAATATCAGCTACAATTGGCCAGAATGAGAAGGCTTGTGGCAGAATACTAAATACCAAGAACATTGACCCTACAATAGTAAATGGTACAGCTGCCATACCTGCTGCCGTGATTGCACGTACAACTTTAAACTGGGCAAGTTTTCCCATTGGTCCCATGACATGATTTTCAAGGAAACCAAACAATCCGTTTTGTTGATCCATAATCGGACCTCCTTAATAATAATTTTATATTTATTTCAATAGCAATCCTTTTAAAAGATGTTATAAGGTCACAGAACTCTTTTCTAACTGGATAAAGCGTTGATAAGCCTTATCTTTACGTTCATATATTTCTTGAATTCTTTTAAGATTTAACAAGCATAGGCCAAAACCTAGTAAAAGAATAACGAAAACGAAGAAACGTGCAGCTTGATTATTTTCAAAAATTGGGAAAAGAGTTGTGAACAAGCTCGTCCAAGTTAGAACAAGTAGTCCCATCTGAATAACTGCCTGTGAGCGGATAAACATCTGAGTCACCTTCAAACGTTCATCACGCTTGCCATACAATCGAAACTGCTCAACAGTAGCCAAAATCGCTAATACAATTAGTGTGATAGGGAGAACAATAACAAAAGAAGGACGAATAAATTGATTCAAAAGCCAATAAATATTGCCAAAAAAGAAGAGTGCTATTGTATAACGTAGAAGAAGGTAGCGATTAAAGAAAGTATTTTTTAATGCTGTCTCCCGACGTTGACGCTCGATTTCTAGTTGTTCTTTTTTTGTCATTGTCTTCCTCCTTGTTTAACTATATATGCTTAACCAACCTTTCTATGAAGAACCAGCATTTCTTTTGCCACTTCCAATAGAGTCATTGTAGTCATTAAATGGTCTTGAGCATGGACCATGATAATTTCAATCTTAATTTCTACACCACTTGCATAGTCTTGCAAAAGTTTTGTTTGTGCATGGTGTGCTTCTAAAATTTCTTCATTTGAATGTTCTAACTTAGCTTCTGCTTCGTCAAAACGACCTTCTCGCATATCGGCAAACGCTTCATGAATTTCTGTTCTAGCAGTACCTGAATGAAGAATAATTTCAAAGGCTGCAACCTGTAGTTCTTCTTGATTCATATGAACCTCCTATGTTATTTTTTCAAATATTGTAATAAAATCTTCAAAATCCTTGCAATTGATTAATTGCTTTTGTAAGTCATCATTTTCTGTTAAGGAAACTATTTTCTTCGTCACATCCTTCAACCCATCATTACCATATAATGATGGTGATAAAAGAAAAACAAGTTGAATATGTGAACTTTGATTATCCCAAGATATAGGTTCTTGACAGATAGCAACTGATACTTTAACTTCTTTCCCCAAAGGCCTAATGGGATGTGGAACCGCAATTTTTTCAGAAAAGACGACAGAACTTAATTCCTCACGCTGTTTAATTTCGTAAAGTAAAGATTGTTTGAAATCATCCGATTCACCGACAGATAGACCTTCAACCATTTCTTCCAATAGTCGTGTTTTATCACATTTCATCCATACAAAGAAGTTATCTTGACTAAAGTATTGTTTAAAATTATCGTCTTTAATCCGAGCTACTTCTGAACGATTTCCAATTCTCGAAACTTGCATCTGGTCCATAGCCTGACGGATCTGAGATATTTCTTCGGTTTTAAGAAAAACACTCACTGTAAAAACTGGTATCTGAAAGTAAAGGTTTGATAAATCAACAGCCGATACAATAAAATCAATACCGTCTATTTTTTCTTGGTTCAACTCATAGTAACCTATGACATCAACCACCTCTATACGATTCCCAAGCTCAGATTCAAGACGATTTTTAAGCATTTGAGCAGCCCCAAATCCTGTCGCACAAATCGCCAATACTGAAAATTTATGGTTTTCTTTTCGACGTTCGATAGCAGCTAAGAAATGAAGACAGACATAAACTATTTCATCGTCAGATATAGTAGCCTGTGAAAAAGCTTCCATATTTGCAAGAATTTCCTTGGTCATGAAGAATACATCACTATAATTCTGTTTAACCTCATCTACCAATGGATTACTAAGATCAATATGACTGGCTAAACGTACCTGTAAGGTCATCAAATGGGTTATAAGACTCTCAACAAGTTGAAAATCTGAGGAAAAGTGGTATATATCGTCTAACCCTAAGGTTTCAAAACTTTGGACCAACGAGTCTCTCAGTGCCTCTTTAGAAAACTCTGTTTGGTTGTTTTGGGGTAACTGACTTTTAGCTAACAGATGTAAGGTAATATAATCGATTTCTTGAACTGGAAATTCTTGATTGGTTACCTTACTAACTCTTGAAAGAATCTTCTTAGCAACCCGACGTTCGATGTCGTTAACTGCCATCTGACAATCTAAGTTACTAATTTCAAAACCAGACTTGATACGGCCTATTGCTAAAGCTATATGAACAACTAAATTTTGTAAAACAAAATCCGATAACTTCAGATTAGCTTCCTGACATTCTTCTAAAACAATCTTTGCCAATTCCTCTAATGGAAGATTTTGGTCAAAAAAATTTGACTTCACATAAGAGTGTAGTGCTTTAAAAAACTGGTTCTCCAAGAAATAACTCATAATAAAGCGACGTTTGTCTCGTTCTTCACCAGAAACGTAGACACCTTTATTCGCTCTACTTTCTATAGTTAGGCTGTAGTCAGCTAGCATCTGGCGAATCTTTTTAAAATCATTACATAAAGTTGATCGACTAACATATAGCTCCTCAACTAAATCATCAAAAAGAACCGGAACCTGTTCAAACAAGAGCTTATTTAAAATGAAGGCTAGACGATCATCACCTTGAGACATAGACGTTTTTGTACTATAATCGTTGCCTAATTCATAGATTAGACGAAAGGTTTGGCAAACTTCTTGACTTTCAAAAATTAGTCGATAGCCTTGTCCTTGTTTTGACACTAAGCTAACACCTTGAAGGTTTAAGGTTTGATCAATTGATTTCAAGTGATTACGTACAGTTCTATCCGAACAGGACAAGTATTTAGCAAGTTCCTTACTTGTAACATAACGTTCCCTGTGCTTTAACAAGAATTGAAGGATGCCTTTTTCTCTAGTATTTGACACTCTCATATCCTCCTAAAAATGATATTCTCACCTTCTATTATAGGATATTTTCACACCTTAAATTCTTTTTATTGAGCATAAGTCATATTATGAATCATTTATAATTTAGCTAATAGATAATATTAACTAATACCTATTTTTTGCACTATTTCTTTAATGAAGATTAGATATTTTCTACAATCAAATTAGCCATTTTTTCAATTCCCATTGGGATTGGAATATAGGCTTGAGGTGGAATTTGAACAACTGGTTTTCCGACTTTAGCACCTGCTTCTTCAAACTGTTTAAAATACATTTTTGTTTGAGGACTTACAAGGTACAAATCAAACTCTGATGCTGCAATAGCTTTTCCGCCTTCAGTAGCACTAATAGCGTCAACCTCAATATCCTGACCTTTCCCCTTTAAAAACTCCGTTGTTTTCTTCGCCATGAGTGATGAAGACATTCCTGCCGCACAAATAATCAACGCTTTTGCCATAAGATTTTCTCCTTTAATCTAATCCCATCAAATTGATACCTGATTGGGTTATTTCTTATTTACATTTTAATTATAAAGTAAAACGCTTACAATTACCATTGCTGATTTTTCCTCAACGATACGGAAAATAATTATTTGTACTTCAATTTATAAATCAAAATAATCCCAGATAGCAAGAACGAAACACTATTAGCCAAAATCAAAGGTAAGTCACCAATATGAAGACCATGAGCAAGCCACAAAGCAATGCCAATAACCTGCATAACATACATCCCTAAGGCAATCGATTCAGTATCTTTTGTTTTTACTACACACACAACTTGCGGCAAAAAGGCAAATGTTGTTAAAATTGCTGCAATGCTACCAATCATATTTATTCTCCTATGTTTACTAAAGAAGCTGGGAATTCCCCAGCTTCTTAGTTTTATTCTACCGTTGCACCATTAGATGCAATAACTTCTTTATACCAATTAAATGATTTTTTCGGTGAGCGTTCATAACTTCCTTGTCCATCGTCATCTTTATCCACATAGATAAATCCGTAACGTTTCCTCATCTCACCGGTACCAGCTGAAACCAGGTCTATACAGCCCCAAGGTGTATATCCCATTAAATCAACACCATCTTCAACTACAGCTTTTTTCATTTCACGAATATGAGCACCTAGATAATCAATTCGATAATCATCATGAACCATGCCATCTGATTCAACTTGGTCTATAGCACCGAAACCATTTTCAACAATAAATAGTGGCAAATGATAATGATCTGTAAACCAGTTTAATGCATAACGTAATCCCTCTGGGTCAATTTGCCACTCCCACTCAGATGCCTGAACATAATTATTTTTGACTAAATCTTCTGTTTCAAGATAATCGAAATAAGGATTATTCTCACGATGAGAATCGATAGCAAAAGACATATAGTAACTAAATCCAATATAGTCTACCGTGCCTCCAAGTAAATCCTCTTTATCTTGCTCTGTAAAGTCAACTGAGATTCCTTTACGTTCCCAATACTTGAGAATGTGTTCAGGATATTTACCAAAAACATGTACGTCAGTAAAGTAATAACGTTTTTGCATAGCCTTCATGGCCATTAAAATGTCTTTAGGATTACAAGTTGCAGGATAAATAGGACACATCGCAATCATACAACCAATTTGAAAATCTGGATTGATTTCATGGCCAATTTTTACTGCTCGAGCAGAGGCTACTAACTCATAGTGTGCTGCTTGATACATAATAGCTTCTCGGTCGTCACCTTCCTCGTATACAATACCTGAGTTCGTAAATGGTGCAAAATCTTCCTGGTAATTGGCCTGATTATTGATTTCATTGAAGGTCATCCAGTATTTAACTTTATCTTTATAACGTTTGAATACGACTTCTGCAAAGCGAACAAAGAAATCAATCAATTTGCGATTTTTCCACCCACCATATTCTGTAACCAAATGATAAGGCATCTCAAAATGGGATAAAGTAATTACAGGTTCAATTCCATGCTTCAAGCACTCATCAAAAAGATCATCATAAAACTGCAACCCTTCTTCATTGGGCTCTAATTCATCACCCTTTGGGAAATACGTGTCCAAGCAATTGATGTTCGGAAGCACTTAAATCCCATTTCAGCAAAAAGCGCTATATCTCCTTTGTAACGATGGTAAAAATCTATGGCCTCATGGTTTGGATAATATTTACCTTCCAAAACACCTGGTGTAATTTCACGGGCAACTCCATGGCGACCAGCTGTCATGACATCAGCAACACTGATACCCTTTCCACCTTCTTGCCATCCACCTTCAAGTTGATGAGCAGCTACAGCACCACCCCATAAAAATCCATCTTTAAAAGTAGTCATCGTTTTTCCTCCTGACTTTGATACTTCTATTATAAACTCCATAAATAGTAATGAAAACGCATTCTTTTTCCATAATACTACGGAAAGTAATAAGTTATCTTTTGCTTGAAAACGCTTTAGATAAAGAGTATACTATACCTCATAAGGAGGCAATATTATGAATTTCATACAGTTTTTAATCACTTTTGCTGGACTTGTTGTTGGAGTTAGCGCTGTTGCTATACTCTTCTGGTACTTAAGTAAGACTTTGAAGAAAAACGTCATTGTACGTAATGGTAACACTTTTACTATTGTTCATCTTAAAGAGCTAGATCAATACCCTGACTTACTTAAGAATACCGATTTCAAGAAAATGGGAAACTGGACAGCTCATGATAATGGACGTGAATTCCGAGGTACTGCTAATGTCTCTAAAGAAACACTTCGCCAATGGATTATTGATAAATATCATTTAAAAGCTCATCAAGTTATTGTCACTGTTCCTGAAGAAATGAAGGTTGCTTCAGCTCTTCCTCATTTCTAAAGTCACTTAGTCTTTTTCAAAAACTCCTAACGAGTCGATTCGTAGGAGTTTTTGTATACCCTGCAAAGAAAAAACCAACCTTTCGGCTGGTTGTTTATCTATTACTCTTCTTTCAACTTAGCCAATTCTTGAGCAAGTAGCTTGAGGGCTACTTGTGGGTTGGCTTGGCCTTTGGTTGCTTTCATGAGGAAGCCTGTGAAGGCCTTGTCAGCGTTACGTTTACCTGACTTGAAGTCGGCTACGGCTGCTTCATTGTCTGCAAAGACTTGGTGGATGATTGGGATCAAGACTTCAGGGTCTGAAATCTGTACCAATCCAGCTTTTTCGACGTATTCACGCGCACCGCCACCGTTTTTCGCCAAATGAACGAAGACTTTCTTGGCAATCTTAGAAGAGATGGTTCCATCTTCAATGATGGCAATCATTTCTACCAAGTTTTCTGGTGTCAACTTGATTTCTTCAAGCGTTTTACCTTCTGCGTTCAAGAATTGAGCCACTTCACCTTGGAGCCAGTTAGACACTTGTTTAGCGTCTCCGCCAAGGGCTACGGCTGCTTCGAAGAAGTCAGATGTGACCTTAGTAGCCGTCAATTGGTTGGCATCATAGTCAGACAAGCCAAGCTCTGTCACATAGCGAGCACGACGGTCTTTTGGAAACTCTGGCAACTCAGTACGCATTTCCTCGATCCACTCATCTGAGATTTCAAACAAGGGAAGGTCTGGTTCTGGGAAGTAACGGTAATCCGCTGCTCCTTCTTTGACACGCATAAGAATAGTGCTCTTGTTGGCTTCATCGTAACGGCGTGTTTCTTGACGAATGACACCACCTGAACGCAAGATTTTCGCTTGGCGTTGCACTTCGTATTCAAGACCTTTACGGACGTTTGAGAAAGAGTTCAAGTTCTTCAACTCAGTCTTGGTACCAAATTCCTCTTGACCGTATGGGCGAAGGGAAATGTTAGCATCCACACGCATAGATCCTTCTTCCATCTTGACGTCTGAAATACCAGTGTACTGGATGACTTCTTTCAAAGCTGTCAAATAGGCGTAAGCTTCTTCTGGAGAACGCATATCTGCTTCAGATACGATTTCGATCAATGGAACCCCTTGACGGTTAAGGTCTACGTAAGAGAAGCCATCTGTTCCATGCGTATTCTTACCGGCATCTTCTTCCAAGTGGGCACGTTCAATCCCGATTTTCTTAGTTGAGCCGTCTTCCAATTGCACTTCAATCCAACCGTTATATCCGATTGGCTCGTCAAATTGCGAAATTTGGTAAGCCTTTGGATTATCAGGGTAGAAATAGTTCTTACGGTCAAAGTGCATGTGCTGGTGGATATCCATATTGAGCGCCAAAGCAGCCTTGATACCAGCATCCACAACACCCTTGTTCAAGACAGGAAGCACCCCTGGGAAAGACCAGTCAATCACATTGGTATTGGCATTTTGCTCGTTTCCAAAGTGGGCAGAGGTCGGTGAGAAAATTTTTGAGTTTGTATTCAATTCAACGTGGACTTCAAGTCCGATGACTGTTTCAAAGTTCATTAATTGTCACCTCCGAAAATAAGGGGTTGTTGCTTGTGGTAATCCGTCGTTGCTTCAAAGGCAGTTGCAGCTTGGTAGATGGTTTCTTCCGAATACTTCGGACCAATCAACTGCAAACCAACTGGAAGACCTTGCGCAAAACCTGCAGGAATCGAAATCCCTGGAAGACCTGCCAAGTTGACTGGAATGGTCAAGAGGTCAGCCAGGTACATGGCAACCGGATCATGGTTGAGCGAATCCAAATCAAAGGCCACGCTTGGAGCTGTTGGACCAAGGATAAGGTCGTAATCCGCAAAGACTTTTTCGAAGTCTTGGATAATAAGGGTACGGACTTGACCAGCTTTCTTGTAGTAAGCATCGTAGTAACCAGATGACAAACTAAAGGTACCAAGCATGATACGGCGTTTGACCTCATCGCCAAAGCCTTGACTACGAGTGTTCACGTAGATATCATCCAAGTTTTTAGCATCTTCTGCACGGAAACCATAGCGAATACCGTCGAAACGTTGCAAGTTTGAAGAAGCTTCAGATGAAGCGATGATGTAGTAAACAGCAACCCCGTATTTAGAATGAGGCAGGCTAACTTCTTCGACAGTTGCTCCCAATTTCAAAGTGTTTCGCCGCATTAAGGATGGTTTCTTTGACTTCTGGGTCAATCCCTTCACCAAGGTATTCCTTAGGAAGGGCAATCTTCATGCCCTTGATGTCTTGACCAATCTTAGAAGTAAAGTCTGCTACACGAACAGGTGCAGAAGTCGAATCCTTGGCATCTTCGCTGGCAATGACATTGAGCAATTGGGCATTTTCCTTAACGGTTGGTGAGAAAGTACCGATTTGGTCGAGTGAGCTACCGAAGGCAATAAGACCGAAACGTGAAACAGTTCCATAAGTTGGTTTTAGACCAACAATCCCGTTAAAAGCAGCCGGTTGACGGATAGAACCACCTGTATCTGAACCAAGTGACAAACGGACTTGCCCTGAAGCTACAGAAGCTGCTGAACCACTAGAAGATCCACCAGGCACCTTGCTGTGGTCCCAAGCATTCTTGGTTGGTCCATAGTAAGAAGTTTCTCCAGATCCACCCATGGCAAATTCATCCATGTTGGTCTTCCCGATGACAATCATATCTTTGGCTTTGGCATTGGCAACAGCTGTCGCATCAAAGATTGGCTCGTAGTTGTAGAGCATTTTTGATGCCGCAGTAGTCAAGATGCCATCTGTTGAGATATTGTCTTTGACAGCGAGTGGAATCCCTGACAAGAGGTTATCTGCATCAATTCCCTTTTCATCAATGGCCTTGGCTTGCGCAAGAGCCACTTCTTCTGCCACTGTCACAAAGGCATTGACTGCTTCTTCACGCGCCTTGATATCGTAAAGCGTTGCTTGGGTCAATTCCGTTGCCGAAATTTCCTTAGAGACAAGGAGGTCGTGCAACTCTTCAATGGTTTTATTGTTGAATGACATTAGGCATCTCCTCCATCTTCTAGGATAGCTGGTACCTTGATGTAATAGTTATCTTTTTCAGGTACATTTTAAACAAGCGGTCACGGTCAGTCCCTTTTTCAGCAACATCCGGACGCAATACGGTCTTGCGGTCAGCCATGGTCGTTGTTGGGGCAACACCTGTTGTGTCCACTTCTTCCAACAATTCCACCATGTCGACAATTTTAGACAAGGTTGTCGCAAACTCAGCTGTCTCTTCTGGAGAGAATTTCAATTTTGAAAGATTGGCAACGTGGGTTACCTCTTCTTGCGTAATTTTCATCTTGCTTCCTTTCGTGAAATGATGATTTTTCAATACCCTCTATTTTACCATAATTTAGCCTATTTTGCTTGGAGGATAAAAAAACTGTAGTAACTTTTTTGTCACTACAGTTTACAGAGATAGAGCTTTTTCAAAACACTTATCGTATGGCTATCAAGAGCTTTCTCCAAGCCTCTAGAATTACAGGTTTCAAATACTGTTTTGCCAGGTCGTATGAGACTTGGTGCATAGACTCAAGATCACTCTCTAAGGCAAATACAATTTTATCCGCCATCTGAGAAACAAGCAGGTCCTCATCCATAGTCTCGCTATAAGGAACCAGATAGCCATTCTCACCATCTTTGATGAAGGTTGGATTGCCATAACGGGCATCAAAACCAACCAGAGCTAAACCTGCTCCCACCGCTTCCATCAGAGTCAAACCAAAGGTCTCCCACTGAGAGGTGGTGACGTAAAGTTCATACTGTGGGTAGACGTCTCGTAAATCCGCATTTCCTCGAAGATGGATGTAATCATTCGCCCCTAGAGTATCAATCAGATCTTGTAGATTCTCTTGCTCCCCACCTTTACCGTAGATGTCATTAGTCGAGAACTCATAGACTATTCTACAGAGGCACCGTTACTTGCGATAACTTCTTTATACCAGTTAAATGATTTCTTCTTAGAGCGTTTAAGGCTACCATTACCATCGTTGTCACGGTCTACATAGATGAAGCCATAACGTTTCTTCATTTCACCAGTTCCAGCAGAAACAAGGTCGATACAGCCCCATGTTGTGTAGCCCCAAAGCTCTACACCATCTTCATTGATAGCATCACGCATGGCCTTGATGTGGGCTGCCAAGTAGTCGATACGATAATCATCTTCGACATAACCATTTCATCTGGGGTATCCACAGCACCAAGACCATTTTCAACAATAAACATCGGTTTTTGGTAACGATCCCAAATAACGTTAAGGGTAATACGAAGACCTAGTGGGTCAATTTGCCAACCCCATTCTGAAGCTTCCAAATATGGATTTTTAATAGAGGCAAAGATATTTCCTGCTGTCTTTTCATTAACTTCTGGATCACCTGAAGCCACACGACTTGCATAGTAAGAGAAGGAGATAAAATCTACAGTATGCTCTTTAAGAAGGGCCAAATCTTCTTCAGTCATCTCAATCTCAATGCCATCACGTTCCCACTGCTTCTTAGCATAATTTGGATACTCTCCACGAGCCTGAACATCAATAAAGAAATAACTACTACGATCTTCTTGCATGGCTGCCCAGTAGTCACGTGGGTGGGCTGTATTTGGATAATACTGACCTGCTGCCAACATACAACCAACCTTATTTTCAGGGTCAATCTCATGGGCCAACTTGGTCGCCATAGCTGAAGCTACCAACTCATGGTGAGCTGCTTGGTATTTAACCTGTTCCTCATTCTCACCCTCTTCAAAGCAGAGTCCTGCTCCCATAAATGGTGCATGGAGAATCATATTGATTTCATTGAATGTAAGCCAGTACTTCACCAAACCTTTATAACGTGTGAAAAGGGTACGGCAAAGATTTTCATAGAAGCCAAGCATCTTACGGTTACGCCAACCACCATACTCGGTAATCAAGTGCATTGGACAATCAAAGTGTGTGATTGTCACCAAAGGTTCAATGCCATGCTTGTGACATTCTTTGAAGAGGTCCTCGTAAAGGCAAGCCCAGCTTCATTTGGCTCAGCCTCATCCCCCTTAGGAAAAATACGTGACCAAGCAATAGAAAGACGATAGGTCTTAAAGCCCATTTCACCAAAGAGAGCAATATCTTCCTTGTAACGATGGTACATGTCGATACTTTCCTTAGCTGGATAGAAATAGCCGTCCTCAAAATCAAACATCTTACGACGTCCAGTGATAATTGAAAGACGGTCCTCGCCAATTGGCACCACGTCAACATTGGCTAAACCACGTCCATCAGCATCAAAGGCACCCTCACATTGATTGGCTGCTGTCGCTCCACCCCACAAAAATCCGTCAGGAAAAGTCATTTTTTTAGTCATTGTTCTACCTCTTTATGATTCAAGAATATTTCAGTAATAGTATATACTAATCTGGAATCGTTTTCTTATAGTAAACTACGAAAAACTGATACTATCCTATGATTTTAGACAAGAAGCGAGAGTAGGCCAGATTCCCACTCTCAATCATAAATCTTCTTACTCCACAATTGTTGCTCCAAGAACATTCTTAAAATGCCCGATAGCAAAGTCATGAGCTTCAGGCGTCAAGGAAGCTGTTGCACTCGCTACAACCTCAATATCATAGCCCAAATTATAGGCATCAATGGCTGTATGTAGGACACAAATATCCGTTAAAACTCCTGTCAAAACAACTGTCGTCACACGACGCTCACGCAAACGAATATCTAAATCCGTTCCCGAAAAGGCTGAATAGTGTCGCTTATCCATCCAAAAGACACGATTATCATCCTTAATAGCATCATATACACCAGCTAACTTACCATAAAGTTCTCGCCCAGACGTCCCTGCAATATTGTGCGGTGGAAAGAGCTTGGTTTCAGGATGGAAGGTATCTCCTTCATCATGTCGGTCCATAGCAACGAAGATATAATCCCCATTATCATAGGCCTCTTGAGTTACCTGGGCAATGCGGTCTTCAATGGCTTGGGCAGGCTTTCCAGCCGTCAACTTCCCATCATCTGCCACAAAATCATAAGAGTAATCAATTGATATCAATGCCTTTGTCATATTACTTTCTCCTTTTAAAAAAAGTGGGGCAGGTTCCTCCTACCTCACTTTCCTTCAGTATTCTTCTTATTCGTATTCTTTCAATTTATCGTAGATACCTTCGTTAAGGACTTTAAGATAAGTCCCTTTCATACCGAGTGAACGGCTCTCAATAATACCAGCTGATTCCAACTTACGAAGGGCATTAACGATAACTGAACGTGTGATTCCAATACGGTCAGCGATAACAGACGCTGTCAAGCGGCCTTCCAAACCGTCCAACTCATTCAAGATAGCTGAAACTGCCTTGATTTCCGAGTAAGACAAGGTATTAATAGCCATGTTAATAGCTGTCTGTTTACGAATTGTTTCTTCCAAGTTCTCTGTTTGAAGATTCAACAACTGCAACCCAACTACTGTAGAGGCAATCTCAACCAAGATAAGATCTTCATCTACAAAGTCATGATCGTTACGCCAAATGATGAAAGAACCAAGACGCATACCACCACCATAGATAGGGGCAATTGTAGTCAAACCATCTGGGAAGTCGTCTTTTGATTCCACAGGGAAAATGGTCAAGTCACTGTCAATACCAATGTTTTCTTGAGTGTCATAAACACGGCTGATACCACGTGTGTATTCTTCTGGAAGTTGTTTGGCTTCAAAAAACTCTTCCACACGATCAGTGTTGGTTTTGTACTTCATGGCAAAACCAAGGAGAGCACCACCACCATTAACGATAGCAGCGTTACAATCAATGATATCCGCCAATTGAGCAGCCATATTGTTATATGGAAGATCTCCTTCCAAGCTGTCTACTGAGCGTTGCAAGATAGATGTAATTTTACGTGTTTTAGCCAGCAAATTTGCCATATTTATTGTCTTCACTTTCTATTGTAATCATAATAATATCAAGCCTTGTACTAATCTTCTGCGTCAAGACCTACTAGCCCTATCATTATAGCACACTTAACCCAGAAATTGCAAACAATTGTCTGAAAATTATTTATTATTCTACTATTCATTATATTAAGTATATTATGGCATTTTTAGGAAAAACGTTCGGATTTTTCTAAAATACATCTCCCTTTTTAGAGACAATAAAAACTGGACAAGCCTTTTTGTCCAGTTTTTCAAGAAATTAACGCTTGTAATATGACAAGACTCGTTCGATTTTGTTACCGAGATCAGCCAACTCTTCCACACGAGGAAGGTAGACAATACGGAAGTGATCTGGTTCATTCCAGTTAAAGCCTTTACCTGGAACTAGGAGAACCTTCTCCTTCTTCAAGAGACGAAGACAGAATTCTTCATCATCTTCAATATCATACATATTACGGTCAATTTTAGGGAAGATATAGAGCCCTGCATCTGGTTTAACAGCTGAAAGCCCTGGAATAGCGTTTACGGTATTCGTGATAAACTCACGTTGTTCATAGATACGCCCGCCAGGAATCAAGAGCTCATCCACAGATTGGTAGCCACCAAGTGAAGTCTGAATAACGTGCTGAGAGAGCACATTAGCACAAAGACGCATGTTGGCCAACATATTAAGCCCTTCAATATAGCCTTTGACGTTCTTTTTAGGTCCAGAGAGAACCATCCAACCTACACGGAAACCACAGATGCGGTGAGACTTAGAAAGACCATTCATAGACACACAGAAAACATCTGGTGCAAGACTAGCAATCGCAGTATGCTTTTTACCATCCATAACCAAGCGGTCATAAATCTCATCCGCAAAGATAATCAAATCATTTTGTCGAGCAATATCCACAATCTGTTCAAGGACATCCTTAGGATAGAGTGAACCTGTAGGATTATTAGGATTGATGACTACAATTGCCTTAGTATTTGACGTAATCTTTGATTTGATATCATCAATATCTGGATACCAGTTAGATTTTTCATCACAGACATAGTGTACAGCATTACCGCCTGCTAGACTGACGCAGGCTGTCCAAAGAGGATAGTCAGGCATTGGGACCAAGACCTCATCTCCATCATCAAGCAAGGCCTGCATAGACATGGAAATCATCTCTGAAACACCATTACCAATATAAATATCATCAATATCTACATTTGGGAATCCCTTTAGCTGGCAGTACTGCATAATCGCCTTACGAGCTGAGAAAATCCCCTTACTATCCGAATACCCTTCACTGTTACGAACATTCATAATTAAATCACGAATGACTTCATCCGGTGCTGTAAAGCCAAATTCCGCAGGATTTCCTGTATTAAGACGAAGAATCTTTTCACCATTGGCAATCATACGGTTGGCTTCATCCAAAACTGGTCCACGAATATCATAGGCAACGTGATCCAACTTTGATGATTTATCAAATGTTTTCATAAGTTAATCCTTTCAAAAGATACTAAAAGCAGATACATCTAGCAGAAAATAAGAAAATTCAACACCTGATGGGGATTTCCACTTTTATTGACACCAACTTTAGGCTTGGCCATTTGGTATCATTTCTGAAGACTTGTCTTCCTCTTTTTTAATTATCATGTTTCTTACGAAGCTAATAACAGATTGTATTATACCTCTTTTTCAAGCAATCTTCAATTTTTAGATAATACTGAAATCTTCACATTACTAAGAGCATCCTAAAGTAAGCAGTCAAAAAAAGATTTCAGAAAATCTATAACAACGCTTTCATTTTTTAGATTAAAGGAGTATAATAAAGCTAAAGATAGGAGGTAGAGCTTATGTCTCAACAATATGAACGTATTATGGTAGCTATCGACGGTTCTTACGAATCAGAACTGGCCTTTATTAAAGGTGTGCACGTTGCAAAACGTAATAATGCTCAGTTACTATTGGTACACGTTATCGATACACGCGCCCTTCAAAGCGTTGCGACTTTCGACTCTTACATCTATGAAAAACTAGAAGACGAAGCTAAAGCTGTTTTGGCTGACTTTGAACGCCAAGCCAGAGAAGCTGGTTTAACCAAGATTCGCAAAGTTATTGAGTTCGGTAATCCTAAGAGCCTCTTGGCTGTTGATATCCCTGATAAGGAAAATGTTGACCTTATTATGGTTGGTGCCACAGGTCTCAATACTTTTGAACGCTTGCTTATTGGTTCATCTTCTGAATACATTCTCCGTCACGCAAAAGTTGACTTGCTCATTGTTCGTGACTCTGAAAAAACACTTTAGTCACCTCTCACAAAAGCACCTCTGGTGCTTTTCTCATATGAAAAAGAACCGAGATCCTAAATCTCAGTTCTTTTTTTGTTCTATTTTTCAGACTTTGCTGATTCAGACATTACTTCTGACTCTGAAGTTGACTGGCTTTCTTCGGCCAAGTCTTCACTAGCAGATTGACTTGAGGCACCTGCTTGCTCCAAAGCAAGGCTAGTTGAAAGGCTCTCACGTTCTGCTTCCTGACTAAGGCTAGCTTCAACAATCATGAGTTCCTTTTGACGTTCTGTTTCACGAAGATATTCACGTTCTTCAAATTCTTCCTGACGACGTCTTTCCTGCTCACGTCTTTGAGCTTTTTGACGCTCACGCTTAGCATGACGTTTTTGCGTCTCATCAATCAAGACCTTAGTGTTGTCTTTAATATGCATCCACTTAATAAGACGAACCAAGAGTCTCCATAAGAAGACAATAATTGACTCTGCAAAAAGAAGAATCTCAACCAGAATAACTCCCAACAAGCTCCAAGCCATGAAGAGTGTAATCAATAACTGTGTGAAAATCTTCTTCAAGTCACCCAAATGATTATTGTGAATATTAAGGGTTTCAAGGAAAAGATCTAAAATCCCTTGCAAGAGGTGTGATTTAACAGATTTGTCTCCCTCTAGGCTCAAGTCCGTCTGGACTTCTGCCGGAGTAACAACTGTCAAGTCCCCATCTTGGTAGACATCAATACGATCTCCTAATTTTATATCAAAATCAAAAAGCGTGCGATCTATTTTCTTAAGTCGCCCGTCAGGATGACTGAGATAAACAAAGTCATCATCAAATTTTAAAATACGAAACATAATTTACCTGCTCTTTATTGCTCCCTAAATAATAGCAAAGTTAAAAAGCTCTTGTCAAGAGCTTCTTTTTCAATCCAAGGTTTTGACACCGATACGATTTTTATACTCTTGATACGTTTCAGTGTGCATGAGAGCTTTGGCATTTTTAACCCGATCTGCAGTTGGTGGTTTGACCCCTTCCAAAGGATATGGAATACCGAGCTCACGCCATTTGAACTCACCCATTGTATGATAGGGAAGAATTTCAAATTTATCGACATTTTTCAAGGTCTTTACAAACTCACCAAGCTTAACCAAGTGTTCGTCAAAGTCTGTCAAACCAGGTACCAAAACATGGCGAATCCAGACTGGAACTTGTTTATCAGACAGATATTGAGCAAATTCCAAAATATTCTTATTAGGTTGACGGGTCACAAACTTGTGTTGTTCAGGATCAATCTCTTTGATGTCAAGTAGGACCAAGTCAGTAACAGCCAAAAGTTTGTCAACAACTTCATGATATTCAGGAGTATTGCGGTAAGCAAACCCACAAGTATCAAGCGTACAATGAATCCCTAGCTTCTTAGCCTCTGTAAAGAGGGCAGTGACAAAATCAATCTGAAGCATGGCCTCACCACCTGATACAGTGATACCACCATGCTCACCCCAGAAATGACGGAAACGAAGAGCCTCATCTAAGACATCTTCAACTGTACGTTCAACAGCCTTATTTGACTCCATAGCCCAAGTATCTGGGTTATGACAATATTGGCAACGCATCTTACAGCCTTGCATGAAACAATAAAACGGATACCAGGACCATCTACGGATCCAAAACTTTCGGTTGAATGAACAAGTCCAGTCACCTGACTGTAATCAATTTCTGCCATGGCAGCCTCCTTGAAAACGCTTTTTACATGTTTTTATTATACCTCTTTTATCAGAAACATGCTCCATATCTGCCTGAATTCAGGCAAAGGTTATACTATAATACATCTGAAATTAAGGGAAATCTATACTATACCAGAAGAAAAACAAAAAAACTGGAAAAATCCAGTCTTTTATCATCTATATTATTAGGCACGTTTCTTAAGCCCCAAAAAGGCTGCAGCAGCAAGGAAGAATGTTCCTGCCATTGTCAAGATTACTGTTGATGCTTCACCAGTCTTAGGAAGTGTAACTTCCTTACCTTTAGCATCTTTACCAGTCAATGTACCGTCAGCGTTCACTTTGAATCCTACTGTTTCAGGAGCAACAACACTTGTTGTACCATCAGTGTTAGCGATAACAATTTGGCTATTTTGTGTAGACACAATTGTTTGGCCAGCTGCAGTGATAACTGGAGCTGTCGGTGTTACAGTAACAACAGGTTGTCCATTAACATTGACTGCTGGAGTTTCAGGGTTTTGAGGTGCTTCGCTTGTCCCTTTATCAGTTGCTGAAGCTGGGTCTTCCGGCTTATCGGCTGGTTTCTCAGTTGGTTTATCAGCTGGTTTGTTGATGAATCAGCTGTTGGAGCCGGTGTCGCAGGTGTTTCTGGAGTTGCTGGTGTTGTTGGCTCAGCTGGTACTTCAGGAACTGTAGGTGTTGGTGTTGCTGGCGTTGCCGCACCTGTGTTTGAATCATTGCTACGAGCCAAGTCACCATCACTTGGGGCTGTTGAAGGACCAGTTACTGCACGATCTGTCGTTGGTTGTGTAAGAACAGCATCATTTGTCGCAATACCATCGTCCGCAAAAGAAGTTACTGGTACAAAAGCTCCTAGGGTAAGGGTGAGTAAAAGCAAGCTACTATATATAGATTTTTTAGAAGCCATCAAGATTCTCCTTTTTTTCATTTATCAGTTAATTTATATTCTACCATAAAAAAGTAATAAAAGACTGTTTTAATTAAAATCTTATTTATTTTTATTCTAAATCTATCAATACACTGAAAAATGTTAGATTATCTTCGAAATTATGGTTGTTTTTCTGACAAAGTCCGGTAGTTTTGATAGGTAAAAAAGGCTTTATGACGTGTTTTATAGACGTTTTCTAATCTTATTATTTTGATAAGCTGATATTCCAAGATAGATAAGAAAAAGCACTTTCACTCATAATGAGAGAAAGTGCCTAATTAGTAAATAGTCGCTTTTAAGTTCCAATATTTTCTAATAAAAACATGTAGAAAACTATTCTTCTGCCTCTTCTGGAGCTGCCGTGATGATTACCTTAAGTTTGGTTACACGACCATCCTTAACCTTATCATTGATAAATTCGAGGTGTTTGTCCTTGTTGATAACTGCATAGTGTTCCTTGACTTCTTGAGTTGGAATGGCTCCCACACCAGTCAAATAATAACCTGCGATAGTATCAACGTCATCACTCTCAAGTTCTGTATCAAAATGTTCATTGAAGTCGTTAAGAGTCATAGCTCCCTCGACAATATAGGTATTCTCACCAATTTCACGAACTTCCACACTAGATTTATCTGTTTCGTCGTCAATCTCACCAACGATTTCTTCCAAAAGGTCCTCGAAGGTAACAAGACCAGCAACGCCACCGTATTCATCAAGCAAGATAGCCATCTGATTATTGGTGTTACGAAAGGCTGCCAAGAGATCATCTACGAAGATAGTCTCAGGAACAAAGAGTGGTTCATTCATGATTCGACGAAGTTTGATATTTTCAAAACCAAGTTCAAAACCTGCTTTTAGAAGGTTTTTAGTATGAATGACACCGATAATCTTATCCTTGTCATCTTCGTAAACAGGAATACGAGAGAAACTTTCCTTGAGAATAGCTTGGATATTTTCTTGAGTGTTGTCTTCAATATCAATCATGAAGGCATCTGTACGAGGAACCATAACCTCACGCGCCATCAATTCATCAAGAGAGAATACCCCCTGGAGCATTTCAATTTCTTCAGCCTCAAGTGTATCCTCACTCTTTGTCAACATGTACTCAATCTCATCACGTGTCATCTGTTCATCTGCATCATCAAAGGTCGCAGGTGTCAAACGAGACAAAAGATTGGTTGACGCCGAAAGAATCCAAACAAAGGGACTAACAATCTTACCTGTAACAATAATGACAGGTGCCGAGTAGATGGCTAGATTTTCCTTGAGATTCATAGCGATACGTTTTGGATAAAGTTCCCCAAAAACGATAGAGATATAGGTCAAGACAACCAAAGAAATCATGCTACCCGCTGTCTTAGCCCAAGCTGCATGACCAAACCAAGTTGCTATCACTGCACCTAGTGACGCAGAGAGACTGGCCCCCTGTAAGAGGCTAATAAAGGTAATACCAACTTGGATAGTTGATAGGAAGTTGTTTGGATTTTCAAGAACCTTGAGTAGGCGAATAAATTTCTTATCGCCTTCTTCTGCCTTTTGCTCTACACGTGAGCGGTTAAGTGATACGAGAGCCATCTCAGATGCTGAGAAAAAGGCTGTAAGCAAGGTTAAAATTAGTAGTAAAATAGATTGAAATAATAAGGACTGACCACTCGAGTCTTCCATTTTTCTTCTCCTCTAAAAAAAATTCTGACTTTTATTATACCATAATTTCCCAATAAAGGTGTCTATTTTATGCTATAATTAGAGTAATTTATCATCAAAGGAGAGACTTATGTCACTTATACGATTAGAAAATGTCAGTTTGGCCCGCCAAGGAAAAACACTTTTGTCTGGCCTTAACTGGACAGTTGAAAAAGGTCAAACTTGGGCTATCCTGGGACTTAACGGTGCTGGAAAATCAACCCTCTTGCGTTTGTTGACAGCTGAATTTTTCCCTTCTGAAGGGAAGGCTGAGATACTTGGCTACACCTTTGGTAATGGAGACATCACAGGTCTTCGTCAACACATCGGTATCGTCAGTTCCTTTATCACTGAGCGTCTGCCTCAACATATGACTGCTGAAAAAATCGTCCTTACGGGTAAGTACAAGAGTTCAATCCTCTACAAAGCCTATGGAGACAAAGAGCTACAAGAAGCCAAGGATATGCTGACTTCACTTGGTGCTGGAGATTTGATTGGTCGTAAATACCATGGTCTCTCTCAGGGAGAAAAGCAAATCTGTTTGATTGCTCGTAGTCTGATGGAAAATCCCGACATTATTATCCTTGACGAAGCAACTGTTGGCTTGGATCTCTTTGCCCGCGAAAAGCTCTTACGTCAGATTGACCGTATCACTTCACTTCCACATGCTCCACTGGTTCTTTACGTCACCCACCACGCTGAAGAAATCACTGAAAAAATGGACCACATTCTCCTACTCCGTCAAGGAAAAATCGTGGCACAAGGACCAAAAAATGATATCATCACACCGGAAGTTTTAGCTGACTTCTACCAAAATCCTGTTCAAATTATTCCAATTGATGACCATCGTTTTTACATTAACCCTCTTCTATAAAAATCGCCCAAAGAAACAAGTCCCCCAGACATTATCTGGGGGACTTGTTCTTTTATCACTACTCCTCTTTTATTTTCGATACGCCATACAAAATTAAGGCTGGAACGATAAGTTGTTCTATAAAAATATATGAACAAGAAGCCAAAATTTTTCTTGGCTTCTTTTTGTGATAACATTCATTGCTTAAGCTCGACCTCGAGCCAGATTAATCATATCATAGGTTAACGTGTTGCTAGTTTCTTTGAGAGAGTAATCCTCCAAAGTATTGACTTCCTTACGAAGCTGCTTGGCATAACGGCTAGAAATAAGTTCAGCCTGCTCGTACTCGTTGATAACCTTACGTTCCAAATAGTAACCTCGCAACATTTCATCAATATTGTCTGGATGAAGGTGGGTGATAACCCGCTCAACAAAGGCACCTGATTGAATAATCTCAGCCTCTTGAAGGCGACTGCGTTTCAGATAAGACAAGAGATCTGAGTGATAAACACCTTCCAAATTACTCAAGGCTTCCAAAATCTGCTCAGTATTTGTCAAATAGAGCTCAGTCATATGGTCGCGGTTTTCTTCCGTCAACCTAGGACCTCTTCTCGTTTCATCCTGATTAATACGAAACTTGAAAGTAAGAGCTAAGTGTAACAATCTACGAAGGCCACGCACAAAGACAGCTAGGGCATAAGAAAGGCTAGAGACAAATCCACGGTTGATACGACGTTCCAAGCCCTTGATATAACGTTGGTAGAGATTGTATTCGAGTTCTGAAATCTTACCCTTCTTGTAGGCATATTCCAGACCCTCACTCTCAATTTCCATAATCATGACTCGGATATTGGCCAACTCTTCTTTGACATCATTTGATTCCTGCTCCAAGATTAAATCTTCCAAGCGTTGATTATAATTGTCAATAGTTGCATAGATAGCTCCTTGATGTTTAGACTGCTTGAGGTCCTTCTCTAGCTCTCCAACCACATCATTGAGAATGGCAATCTGCATATAATGGTTGGTCGTGTGGGCTGGTCCAGTGGCTAGCTTAGGTAGGACTAAAATCCCTGTTAAGAAACTTAATAAAGTGACACCCGCTACCGTAAAGAGCAAGAGACTATGTTCCAAAGCCGTCATATTGGCAACTGGAAGCAAAAGGATAGTTGCAATGGAAACCGTTCCTTTAACACCTGAAAAGGTTAACAGAGTAGCACCCTTCCAGATTTTTTTTAGTGATCGTTTGGCCCTCCAAGCTCTTTGGACAAATACCGCACTAATCATAACAAAGCGAATGCCAAACATGGTCGCTGTTAAAAGGATGATAGCAAGAAGCATCCAGAGATTATCGTAAGTGCTACTACGCAGTACTGGGGCTGCTAGGGTTGGAAGTTCTGTTCCCAAGAGGAAGAAGACCATACCATTAAGCATGAAGGTAATGGTTCCCCAAATCGTATGAGAAACACTATCCAACTTGGCATCAAAAACGGTGATTTTTTTGAAACGACTGGCAAGCGAAATCCCTGCTACAACAACAGCAATAATTCCAGAAGCATGAATTTCCTCGGCTACAAAGTAAGAGGAAATCGGTAGTACCAACTCTAGTAAGAGAGCACCTGTGACATCTGCAGCATCCATATTGTCCAAAATGGTCAAAAAGAGGCGATTAAATAAGGCTGTAATCAATCCAACTAAAAAACCACCAAGCACAGAAATAAGCAAATTCCAGCTTGCTCCAAGGAGGGAGAAGGCACCTGTTGTCAATGCAGTCACTGCCACCTGAAAGGCGACCAAGCCAGAGGCATCGTTCAGAAGACCTTCCCCCTGCAAAATATAACTAATCCACTTTGGAAAACTGAAGCGTTTGGAAATAGCCGAATAGGCCACTAAATCCGTTGGCCCAAGAGCCGCCCCAATGGCTAGGCAGGCAGACAAAGGCACAGCAGCAGGCAAGACGGCCTTAGCAAGATAACCGATTCCCAAGGTAGACACAAAGATAACTGGAAAAATCAAAAATAGAATAAGTTTCCAGTTACGTAGAATACTGGTGATATCACTTTCTTCACCCTCCCGAAACAGCAAGGGAGCAATAATGAAAGCTAGGAAAAGTTCTGTTTCAAGCTCGAAAGCGCGTCCCTTCAAAAGAAAACCAATACCCACTCCAAAAATAATTTGAATCAAAGGTAGGGGAAGACGTGGAAAGACACGATTGATAACATTCGATAAAATCAAGCTAAAAAGAAGAACAAGCAAAGCTAATGATAAATGCATAGCTCCTCCTACCCTTCCTTATGACAACAGTTTGAGAATAGTTCTTTTTGCTTACTAATTTTTTTATCAATGGCAGTGACATCTTCTTTGGCCAAAAGTTTATGGCAACGTTCAACCTCAAGACTAGCTAACTTTTTCTTAATTTTAGCCGTTTTACGATTATCAACCTTTTTTAAAGTATCCTCGGCACTTTGCTTATCTATATATTTGGCCTGCATATCTGCAAGCTTCTCTTTAATATCTGTAATCATTGTAATTTCTCCAACATCACCAAAAATGGTGGGGTATTAATTTGATTAAGGGGTTGGTAAAGCATGGCTGTAAAATCACGCTGGTCCAAACCGATAACGTACTCAAGCACAGCATCCTTCTCCATATCGCCGCCATCATGACCATAGTAAATCATAATAGCTAAACGACCACCCACCTCTAAGCGGTCAAGAATTTTCTCAATGGCCTCAAGAGTCGTGTGGGGTTTGGTGATAACACTCTTATCTGCAGATGGCAGATAGCCCAGATTGAAAATAGCTGCACGAATCGGTTCCGTGACATAACGGTCCAGATTTTCATGACCATCTAAAATGAGTTCCGCATTTTCAATTTCCAAGTCCGACAAGCGTTGACGAGTCTTTTCGAGCGCCTGCTCCTGCACGTCAAAGGCATAAACCTTCTTGGCAAGACCAGCCAGAAAGGCTGTGTCATTACCGTTTCCCATGGTTGCATCGACAGCAACACTCTCATCATCCAGCACTTCTGCTAGAAAGTCATGAGACAGATGAATTGGTCGTTTAATCATGCTTTTTCCTCCTTCTCGTTAGCTACTTTGCACCCTTGCCATGAGTCACGACGTTCCATCTCTTTGTCAATGGCATTGAGGACTTCCCATTTGTTGAGACTCCACATAGGACCAATCAACATATCTCGCGGTGCATCACCTGTGATTCGATGAATGACGATATCCTCAGGGATGATTTCCAACTGGTCACAGATGATGGACACATACTCTTCCTGACTCAGCAATTTAAGACGACCCTCGTGGTAGTCCCTTTGCATACGCGTATTGGTCATCAGGTGGAGGAGGTGGAGTTTAATCCCCTGAATGTCATTGTCCGTCACACAACGGCGAACATTCTCCACCATCATCTCGTGGGTTTCCCCTGGCAGCCCATTAATCAGATGCGACACAATCTCAGCCTTTGGCGCACGCTCACGCACACGCTTAACCGTCTCCACATAAAGATCATAGCTGTGTGCTCGGTTAATGAGTTCTGACGTTTCTTCATAAGTCGTCTGCAAGCCAAGTTCAACGGTCACATGCATACGTTCTGTGAGTTCTGCCAGATAATCAATCACATCATCTGGCAAACAGTCTGGGCGGGTACCGATATTGATACCAACAACACCAGGCTCATTGATAGCCTGTTCGTAGCGTTCCTTGATAACTTCAAGCGGCGCGTGGGTATTGGTAAAGTTTTGAAAATAAACCAGATATTTCTGAACTTCTGGCCACTTGCGGTGCATGAAGTCAATCTCATGGTAAAACTGCTCACGAATCGGTGCCTCAGGAGCTACAATGGCGTCCCCAGACCCCGATACCGTACAAAAGGTACAGCCACCATGAGCCACTGTGCCATCACGGTTGGGACAATCAAAACCCGCATCTATTGGTAGTTTGAAAATCTTTTCGCCAAAAATTTCACGATAGTAATCATTGACTGTTCTATAACGTTTTTTCATAAAGACTATTATAACACTTTGACCTAAAAAAGAGAGTAAGACTCAGACAAAAATCATGGATTTCTGCCTGCCCTACTCTCTCTTCTTATTTAGTCTTTTTCAAATAATCAATGGCTTCTTGAGCTGTTTTAACAGGGACGATTTTCATCTTGGTTCCCAGTTTCTTGGCAGCTTCCTTGGCCTCTTGATAGTTAGTCTTGGCATCCGGATCAGCCTTTTTCATTTCCTTGGTTACCGGATTATTTGGTACAAAGAAAATGTCTGCACCACTATCAGCCGCTGATTTCACCTTAAGGTAGGCACCACCGATATCACCGACAGAACCATCCTTTTCAATGGTTCCTGTTCCAGCAATCTTACGACCAGCCTTAAGATTTTGACCAGACACCTGATCGTAAATAGCTAAGGTAAACATAAGACCCGCACTTGGGCCGCCAACACCATCAAGTTTAAACTTCACATTTCAGGACTTTTGACCTCGGTATGATCTGTCAAACCGATACCAATACCATTTTTACCATTGGCAATCTTGATAATCTTACCAGTAGCAGTCTTTTCTTTGTCATCTGTCGTATAAGTGACCTTGACTTTTGAACCCAACTTAAGTCCCTGAACGTATTTAATCAAGTCAGCAGAATTATCAAAAGACTTGCCATTGACAGCTGTCACCGTGTCCGCAATATTGAGGACGCCCTTGAAGCTAGAATCGTCAGCCACCTGAAGCACATAGACACCCATATACTCCAAGCTAGCCTCCTTACCAGCCAGAGTCAAGCCCTGATAAATCGCTTGGTTTTGGGAAGTCTCCATGTAAAATTGGTTGATACGCATGAAATCTTCATCAGAGTAATTTCCAGTTGCCTCTTCAGCTGTTTGAAGCTTTGCAAAATCATTAAGCTGAGCATAGAGCATCAAGGCTAAAGTCGCCTTGGTTTGAGCTACCGCCACAAAATTGTAGGATCCTTTTGAATCATCAGCTTTCTTGTCTACAGTCAAGACTTCCTTGGTATCAAAAGCACCACCCGGAAGCTCAACATAATAATTATTTAGCGGGAAAAAGAGGGCAAATAGGAGGAAAAGTACCGTAAAAATACTTAACAACCACCACTTAATCCGCCAAAGTTTCCCTAATAGTGATTTAGATTCGTTCTTGTTTGCCACGCTTGGCCTCCACTTCCTTAACAACTGCTTGAGGAACATAAGAACTAATGTCTCCCTCAAAATAAATCAACTCACGCACACGACTTGAAGAGACTGGTGTTACCTCATGACTGGCAATCAAATAAACTGTTTCTAACTCAGGTGCCAACCCCTTATTGAAATAATCCATATTGGCTTCATAGTCGAAATCTGTCGCATTACGAAGGCCTCGAACCAAATAAGTCACCCCAAGATCTCTAGCGACATCTACAGCCAGACTATCGTGGGCCGTTATAATCTTGACATTGGGAAGATCTGCCACAACCTCTTCCAGGATACGCTTGCGAGTCTCCACATCCCAGAAGCCCTGCTTATTTATTATAAAAGAGACCGATATAAAGCTCATCAAAGAGCTTGCTGGCTCTGGCAATAATATCCATATGCCCATTAGTAATCGGATCAAAAGACCCCGTAAACATAGCAATCTTTGTCATAGCATTCCTTTCTACAACTTCCCTATCAAAGGCTAACGCACGTAAACGGTCACCTTACTGATACCATAGGTTTTCTGTTTCCAAATCCCAAAGTTTGAAATTTCTTCAGGCAGGTCCACAGCCTTATCAGTTTCACAAACCAACATAACTTCCTCAGCCAAGAGTCCTTGCTCCTCTAACTGAGTAATATTGGCCACAATCTGCTCTTTGGCATAAGGTGGATCTAAAAGCACCAAGTCAAACTTTCCTGTCAATTGTGTCAGCGCACGTACTGCATCCATCTTCAAAAGCTGGAACTGTTTCTCACTCTTTGTCATCTTAATATTTTCCTGGATAACAGCCTGTGCCCGACGATCCTTTTCCACGAGGACAGCAAAAGACATGCCACGACTAATTGCCTCAATGGCCAGACTACCGCTCCCCGAGAACAAATCCAAAACACGTCCTCCATCAAAGAAAGGACCAATCATATTGAAAATGGCACCCTTGACCTTGTCCGTTGTTGGACGAGTCGTTTTGCCTTCTAACGTTTTAAGCGGACGCCCGCCAAATTCACCTGCTACAACACGCAAGTCGGTCACCTCGTTTTTACTGATTTTTAGTAAGACTTTTCTATTATAACAAAAAATCACACTTAGATGTTGGTCCAAAGGGGACTAGACAAGCTAAATCCCCCCAAGAGAACACAAAAAACTCGAGAAGCTCCCGAGTTTTCATTCATTTTACTTATCACCAAGTGCAGTCACGTAGTTATAAGCTTCGATACCAGCTGTGGCACCATCACCTACGGCTGTTGTAATTTGGCGAAGGTCTTTCTGACGGACATCCCCAATGGCAAAGATACCAGGAATACGTGTCGCCATCTTATCATCTGTAATTACCCAACCGTCCTGGTCAGTGATGTCGAGACCTGTCAAGTAATCTGAAACAGGATCAAGTCCCACATAAACGAAGACACCGCCAAATTCGTGGTTAGTCACCTCACCAGTTTTGACATTCTTGATATCAACACTGCGAACCTTGATGTCATCACCCTTGATTTCTTCAACGACTGAGTCCCAGATAAACTTAACCTTTTCATTGGCGAAGGCGCGGTCTTGAAGAACCTTTTGGGCACGCAATTCATCACGACGGTGAACAATGGTCACGCTATTAGCAAAGCGTGTCAAATAAATTCCTTCTTCAACGGCAGAGTCTCCACCACCAACAACCAAGAGGTCTTGATTACGGAAGAAGGCACCATCACAGACCGCACAGTAAGACACCCCACGGCTGTTATACTCTTCTTCGCCAGCAACACCAATGTGGCGGTGTTTGGCACCAGTCGCAATGATAACTGTCTTGGTTTGGTACTCTTCATCACCAGTTTTGACAACTTTATAGTCACCCTTGTCTTCGATACCAGACACGATACCATAAAGATTTTCAACGCCCAATTTTTCCAAAGGTTCGAACATCTTCATTGACAATTCTGGACCAGAAATACTTTCAAAACCAGGGTAATTTTCAATATCAGACGTATTATTCATCTGTCCACCAGGAGCACCTTGCTCCAAAGTTGCCACTTTAAGGTTGGCACGTGCTGCATAGAGTGCTGCAGTCATCCCCGCAGGACCAGCTCCAATAACAATTGTATCGTACATGAGTAACTCCTTATATGATTTTCTTGTAGAGATATCTTACACCTAATGTGCCAACAAAGCTAGAATTATGCATTCAGCACGATAAGAATCGCCATAAAAGCAAATGCCAAAACGGGAATCGAAACCATCGACATCATAATAGCATCATAGAGGGCACCTTGACGCTCCTTCACAGTTTTGTCCGCACGACGTAAAGCACGCCATCCAAGCCAAATGGCACCAATCACCAAGCACACAAAGAAAGCAATCACAAGGCCTAAGAGGTAAAATTTAAAAATATTTAATAACATAAATCATCCTAAAGTGAGAAATAGAAAAGGCTGAGATAACATTCTCCAACCTCTAAATTCGACTAGTAATAACTGCACGATGCAGTCTCTGATTGGACACTTAGTCGCCTTTGAAACATTCAAAAGTTCCTAATCATCCTTGTGGGACTTTGACTATGGACTAAAGTATCGTCCACTCCCACTACCTTTTCTATTGTAACAAAAATCCCATCTTAAAGATATTGTTTTGAATAAGAAGCGAAAAATTCTTTTGTTCGTTCTTCTTTTGGATGGTTAAAGATTTCATCAGGTGTTCCCTGTTCAAGGATACGACCTTTTTCAAGGAAGAGCACCTTGTCAGCCACTTGATAAACAAAGTTCATGTCGTGACTGACCAAAATCATGGTTTGACCTGACTTAGCCGCATCAGCGATTGATTTTTCAACCTCACCAACCAACTCAGGGTCAAGAGCAGATGTTGGTTCGTCAAGCAAGAGCACATCAGGCTTCATTGCAAGGGCACGAGCCAAGGCCACACGTTGTTTTTGACCACCCGACAAGTGACGTGGGTAGTGATTTTCACGATTAGAAAGCCCAACCTTAGCGAGCTCTTCTTTGGCAATCTTGGTAGCTTCTTCGTCAGAAAGTTTCTTAACAATCTTAAGACCTTCCTTAACATTATCCAAGGCTGTACGACGTTCAAAGAGGTTGAACTGTTGGAACACCATGGCCAACTTACGACGAAGAGTAAGGATTTGTTCTTTGGTAATTGTTTCAAAATCTACCTTGAAATCATCAATGATAATGGTACCAGAATCAGGTTGTTCCAAATAGTTTAAGCTGCGAAGAATTGTTGATTTCCCTGCACCAGAGGCACCAACAAGAGCTACAACTTCACCCTTTTCAATGTCGATATCAATACCATCGAGAACCTTTTGACCTGAAAATTCCTTGGTCAAATTTTTGATACTAATCATTAGCGGTCACCTCCAATTCCAGAAATGTCAGTCACTTCAGGCGCCTTAATGGCCATGTGATTTCAACTGAACGACCAATGTACTCAATCAAGATTGAGATTACCCAGTATACAAGGGCAACTGAGATATAACGTTCAAAGTAACGGTAGTCGGCACCACCCAAGATTTGAGCCTGTGCATACATTTCGACGATACCAGCACTAAAGGCAAGTGATGTTCCCTTAGTCAAACCAATCAAACTGTTAATCAAACTTGGAGTTGCAATAACTGCCGCATTTGGGATAATGACACGACGGTAAACCTGTGCTGATGTCATCCCAAGAGAACGGGCAGCTTCGATTTCCCCAGCATCAACAGCCTGAATCGCTGCACGAATGGTTTCACTCATGTAGGCTGCTTCGTTAAAGGCAAAGGCTGTAATGGCGAAAATAGCTGGTGGAATCTCATTAATATTCCAATCCAAACCAAATTCACCATTCAAATAACGAAGGAAGAGTGGAATACCATAGTAAGTCAACATGAGTTGTACAAGGATTGGTGTCCCACGCAAGAAGCTCACAAAAACTGCTTGAATTGGATAAAGGATACGTACTCGATTGATCTTAACGACCGCAAAGACAAGGGCCAAAATCAAACCGAAGAAAGCACCTGCAATGGTCAATCCCAAAGTCAAAGGCAAGCGTTCCACAATCTTAGGAACAGCATCAAAGACTGCCTTCCATGAGAAGAGCTTACCAGCTGGCATCCAAGATGAGATCCACTTGAAGACAATCGTAACCAGTTGCAAAACATAGCCCCAAAGAATTTCTACTAGCCAAGACAGGGGAATGGCTAAAGCAACTGCTACTGCCAAACCAACCAAACCAATGATAACTTGGAGATACCAAGGTGACCGATTAAATGCTTCTATACTCTTTTTCACAATGTCGCCCTTTCTTTCTAAAAAAGTAGGTTAGCCTAGTGCTAACCGTTCAAATATCTTATCATAATTTTATAGTATTCATTTTAGCACGACTCAGAAAGTCTGTGAAATAGTCTTTTCTTATCATAGTGATAAGAAAATCGTATCACTGATAATAATACCTTGTTAAGACCAAAAAGATTTGAACTAATTCCTTATTTAACGAACAAAGTGAGCATAAACCGAGGCTTTCCGGCGTGAGAAAAACACCTGAAACTTTAAAGTTTCAGGTGTTCGGAAGTTTTGAGACCTTAGGCTCAAAACTTAGTCATGGAACTTCGAAGAAGGTCGCTGACGTCTGTCATCACCTCAGGAAAGCTTCAAAAGAAAGCTTTGTGTTTAATCCAAAGCTGAGACAGCAGTCTCAACTTTTAACAGTATTATTTCAAATCACTGACGTAATCGCCACCGAAGTATTCCTTGCTGAGTTTGGCAAGGGTTCCATCCTTCTTAAGCTCTTTGATACGTTTATTGACAAAGGTCTTGAGTTCCTTACCTTGCTTATCATTTGAGAATAGAAGATATTCAAGACCATCAGTCTTCATACCGATATCGTCTTTAATCTTGTTTACAGCTAGCTTATAGCCTTGATCTTTGACAATATACTCAGACGAAATCGCATCGTAAAGGATAAAATCAATTTTTCCTTCTTGAATATGTTGAATACGTGTTGAAAGACCCGTTGAGCTAGAAGCATAGTTGATAGTAATTGGTGTCTTGTCCGCATTGGCATGGTTCCAATTTTCAAGCAACTGAGCATAGTTAGAGCCAGGAAGCACCTCTGTCGTCTTACCAGACAAATCGTCTAGGCTAGTATACTTGGTACCCTCAGCACTAGTGATGGCATAGTTAGAACGTGAAATCGGATCTGAGAAACCATATTTCTGAGCACGTTCTTCATTGTAGTTGAAGTCGTTAGCCGCAATCTGATAACGTCCAGAATCCACCCCTGTCAAGATGGAATCAAAAGGTGTCGTTACAAACTTGACCTCATATTTGTCCGAATCCTTGAAAATAGCCTTGACCAAATCAATATCATAACCCTTGAAGTCGTCACCTTTTTGAAAGTGAAAGGTGCCGTATCAGAGTCCGTCGCAACAGTAATCGTCTGCTTTTCACCAGATCCCTTACTGTCACTCTTGTTTCCACAAGCTGCCAAAGTCAAAACTGACAAGCCAAGAATCCCTAAACCTGCAAGCCATTTTTTCATATCTATAATCCTCGATACTTTCATTAATAGTTAGTGATAACAGTTTATCATCTTCATCCTTAGTCGTCTAATAATAAAAACCTAAGTGGTGATAGAAAATGGTTATAGGGGAATCGATACAACGAACAATAAGAAAAGAGCTGCCACTGGTGTGACAACTCTTCTCGTCCAAAAAAGCTTTCCGTACATGTTTAACATCAAATGCAATAAAACTCTATTTTCCCTTACTTGATGACTTACTGCTTGAATCGCTACTGTCTTCAGGTTGATAATCTGATAAATTCTTATGGATACGTTCAGCGTAAACGGCTCTGCTTCCTGATTCATCATGGTCAACCAAGGCTTCGGCAAGCTCTTTATAATCTTCTATAGAAATCGTCCAGTTGCCTCCATCATCTTTGGTTAGCTTGAAGGTCTTTTCTAGATTATCAGCACCTGTCAAAGGTGTATAGGCCATTTCTTTATCAATATCCTTAAATTGTGTCAAATCTCCGTTAAAGTTTTCACCATAAAGGAATTTCGTTGTGAGATCTTTGGCTTTACCTTTTTCCACATCGTTGTTATCAGCTTGATTCCATTGTTTCAACTTGTCAATATCGTTGTCATAGAGACTCATAAGGAGAGTACGAACAGCAGCTGCAGCACCATAGACACTAACAGAACGTGAAGTAAAGGTAACTGTCGCTTCATTTCCTTTAACTTTGACATCTTTCAGCTTATAGTCCTGAATCTTACCAATCATATTACGACGGACCTTGAGGAACTTAGAAAGCACTTGGGTTGGAGTCTTGGCATCATAACCTTCAATGTATTTAAACGTATACTTGTCTTCCGGTGTATACCCCTTTTCTTCGATAGTATCTGCAACTTGTTTTTCAAAAACATTCGTTTCAGTCCAGGTTTCGTAATTTTCACCGTAGAGTTTTGAAAAACCGTTACTAGATTTTCCAAGCATAGTATCAATTAAAACTGTCGCATCAGCCTTGGCACGTTCTGTCGGAGTTGGTGTCGCTTTTTTCTTCTCAGCTGGTTTATTGGAAGCACAAGCTACGAGAACCAAGCAAGCTGCTAGAATCAGTCCTAAATAGGTAAGAACTTTTTTCATTAATATTATTCCCTCATTTCTTTTAGTTACTCTTTAAGATAGCATAGGTCTGATGATTCTTCAAAGTCACTTTCCAAAAGAAAAAATCAAAACTCTACTATTATAATGACTCCAAATCATCTAGGTCCAATTGCCTGCCTTCTTGATCTTCCAGACCCGTCAGCGTCACACCGAGCAGGCGAACACCGCTGCTATTTTCCTCTAATTGATCAAAAATGGTATGGGCAATCCTTTCGATGGTGTCGAAATCCTGAGTCGATTTGTCCAAGGTCATACGCTTGGTTAAGGTCGAGAAATCCGAATAACGGACCTTGATGACAATAATTCGACCGACTTTTTTATTTTTCTGAGCACTTTCAGCTACCCGCCTAGCATTCTTAGTCAACTCAGCCTTGATGTCATCTTCATTATAAAGAAGTTTGCCGTAGGTTCGCTCACTTCCAATAGATTTACGGACACGATTGGGCCTAACAGGACTATTGGAAATCCCTCTAGCCTTTCGAAAGAGATCAAATCCAAAACGTCCAAAACGATCAATCAGCGTCATCTCAGGAATCTTCAGAAGATCGGCACCGGTGTATATTTCCATGTCATGAAGACGTTCAACTGACTTTTTACCTACCCCATGAAACTTTTCAATAGGTAGCTTTCCCAAAAATTCCTGAGCTTCCTCTGGAAGCACCACCGTCAAACCAGCAGGCTTTTGAAAATCAGAGGCTAGTTTGGCGATAAATTTATTGTAGGAAACCCCTGCTGAACAAGTCAGGTGAAGTTCCTGCCAGATATCATACTGGATAAGTTTGGCTACCTTAACCGCCGATTTGATACCAAGCTTATTTATCGTCACATCAAGATAGGCTTCGTCGATAGACATAGGCTCTACCAAGTCGGTGTAGCGTTTAAAAATCTCACGAATTTGCATCCCTACCTCTCGGTAATGGCTATAATTTCCTGAGATAAAGACAGCATTAGGACAACGTTCATAGGCTTCCTTAGAAGACATGGCTGAATGGACACCATATTTTCTAGCCTCGTAATTACAGGTTGATACCACACCACGTCCCCCAGTTTTTCTAGGATTGTGACCGATAATAACCGGTTTGTCCTTAAGACTGGGGTCATCCCTCATCTCGACCTGAGCAAAAAAGGCGTCCATGTCAATATGGATGATTTTCCGACTGGTATCATTTATTAGAGGAAACTCTAACATGGCTCCCTGCCTCCTTTCTCAGATTTATCTCATTGTAAAGCTTTTCACATAAAACTTTGGGACTACAAAGCATTCTCCCCTTATGATACCAAAATCTATCAAAAAACAGAAATTTATAATACAGATTTATCGTTTTCGAAACTGTATTATAAAAGAATGTCTCTAAAAACGCAGTTTTAAAGTTGTGTAAGCGGTTACTGTGTGATAGAATACTTCTAGAGAATGTAACAGATGATTTTGTTACTAGAATTATAGGAGATCCAAACTATGGCAACGGTTAAAACTAACACAGATGTTTTTGAAAAAGCGTGGGAAGGCTTTAAAGGAACTGACTGGAAAGAAAAAGCTAGCGTTTCACGTTTCGTTCAAGCAAACTACACACCTTATGATGGTGACGAAAGCTTCCTTGCAGGACCAACTGAACGCTCTCTAAAAATTAAAAAAATCGTAGATGAAACTAAAGCAGGCTATGAAGCTGAAGGACGCTTCCCAATGGATACTCGTCCAACTTCAATCGCTGACATTGACGCAGGATACATTTCAAAAGAAGATGAACTTATCTATGGTATCCAAAATGATGAGCTCTTCAAATTGAACTTCATGCCTAAAGGTGGTATCCGTATGGCGGAAACTGCTTTGAAAGAACACGGTTATGAACCAGACCCAGCTGTACACGAAATTTTCACAAAATACGTGACTACAGTTAACGATGGTATCTTCCGTGCTTACACTTCAAACATCCGTCGTGCACGTCACGCTCACACAGTTACTGGTCTTCCAGATGCTTACTCACGTGGACGTATCATCGGGGTTTACGCTCGTCTTGCCCTTTACGGTGCTGACTACTTGATGCAAGAAAAAGTTAACGACTGGAATGCTATCAAAGAAATCGACGAAGAAACTATCCGTCTTCGTGAAGAAGTTAACCTTCAATACCAAGCACTTCAAGACGTTGTTCGCCTTGGTGACCTTTACGGTGTAGATGTTCGTCGTCCAGCCTTCGATACTAAAGAAGCTATCCAATGGACAAACATCGCCTTCATGGCAGTATGTCGTGTAATCAACGGTGCCGCTACTTCACTTGGTCGTGTGCCAATCGTCCTTGACGTATACGCAGAACGTGACCTTGCTCGTGGTACTTACACTGAATCAGAAATCCAAGAATTCGTTGATGATTTCGTTATGAAACTTCGTACAGTTAAGTTTGCTCGTACAAAAGCTTACGACCAATTGTACTCAGGTGACCCAACATTCATCACAACTTCTATGGCTGGTATGGGTGCTGACGGACGTCACCGTGTTACCAAGATGGACTACCGTTTCTTGAACACTCTTGACAACATCGGTAACTCTCCAGAACCAAACTTGACAGTTCTTTGGACTGACAAATTGCCTTACTCATTCCGTCGCTACTGTATGCACATGAGCCACAAACACTCTTCTATCCAATACGAAGGTGTAACTACTATGGCTAAAGACGGATACGGTGAAATGAGCTGTATCTCATGTTGTGTATCACCACTTGACCCAGAAAACGAAGAACAACGTCACAACATCCAATACTTCGGTGCTCGTGTTAACGTACTTAAAGCCCTTCTTACTGGTTTGAACGGTGGTTACGACGATGTTCATAAAGACTACAAAGTATTTGATATCGATCCAATCCGTGATGAAGTTCTTGACTTTGACACTGTTAAAGCTAACTTCGAAAAATCTCTTGACTGGTTGACTGACACTTACGTAGATGCCCTTAACATCATCCACTACATGACTGATAAGTACAACTACGAAGCTGTTCAAATGGCCTTCTTGCCAACTAAACAACGTGCTAACATGGGATTCGGTATCTGTGGTTTCGCAAATACTGTTGATACATTGGCTGCAATCAAATACGCTACAGTTAAACCAATCCGTGACGAAGATGGCTACATCTACGACTACGAAACAATCGGTGAATACCCACGTTGGGGTGAAGATGACCCACGTTCAAACGAATTGGCAGAATGGTTGATTGAAGCTTACACTACTCGTCTTCGTAGCCACAAACTCTACAAAGATGCAGAAGCTACAGTTTCACTTCTTACAATCACTTCTAACGTTGCTTACTCTAAACAAACTGGTAACTCTCCAGTTCACAAAGGGGTATACCTCAACGAAGATGGTTCAGTGAACTTGTCTAAATTGGAATTCTTCTCACCAGGTGCTAACCCATCTAACAAAGCTAAAGGTGGATGGTTGCAAAACTTGAACTCACTTGCAAGCCTTGACTTCGGTTATGCAGCTGACGGTATCTCACTTACTACTCAAGTATCACCTCGTGCCCTTGGTAAGACTCACGACGAACAAGTTGACAACCTCGTAACTATCCTTGACGGATACTTCGAAAACGGTGGACAACACGTTAACTTGAACGTTATGGACTTGTCAGATGTTTACGAAAAGATCATGAGCGGTGAAGATGTTATCGTACGTATCTCTGGATACTGTGTAAACACTAAATACCTCACTCCAGAACAAAAAACTGAATTGACACAACGTGTCTTCCACGAAGTTCTTTCAATGGACGACGCTTTGGGATAAATCTAAGCATATAACAAGAAACAAGCATCCTAGTGATGCTTGTTTTTTCTTAGCTTCTTAAACAGTTTCTACCAAACTGTACAAAACCTTACATTAACAGTTGTTAATAATTATGGATAGGACTATAATACAAACTGAATTTGAAAGAAGGTATTATTATGAAAAAAGTGTTTTTCAAAACTAGTCTTGGAATCACACTTAGCGTCCTAGCTAGTGTCTTATTCCTTGCCCACAAATCTGAATTCTTCAAGGACGATAGTGCCTTATATGATGAATTTGATTCTACGTTGGATTAAGGAGGAGAACTATCATGCAAAAGAAAAAAGCAATTATGATCGGTGCTGGTTTATCAAATATGGCTGCCGCTGTTTACCTCATTCAAGAAGGTAAATGGTCAGGAGACCAAATCACTTTCTACGCTCTTGATAATTACGGATCAAACGACGGTTCCCCTACCCAAGATGTTAAGGATGACTATTGGAATAAATCATCCGATGGAAAATCAAAAGGGTTATATTGCTCGCGGTGGTCGTATGCTTAACTACCGTACCTATGTTGACTTGATGGATTTGCTTGATCAGGTTCCTTCAATGACAGAACCAGGTCTTACAGCTGCTGAGGATACTCGCCAATTTGATGCCGCACACCCAACCTATGACAAGGCTCGTCTCTTAACAGGCGGACAAGGTATCGTTGATGGTGGTAAGCTTGGTTTGAATAATAAAAGTCGTAAGCTCCTTACGCAGTTAATTATGATGCCTGATTCACAAGAAGAAAAACTAGATAACATCACGATTGCTGACTATTTCAAAGACAATACTGAGTTTTTCGAAAGTAACTTTTGGTTTATGTGGGAAACGACATTCGCTTTTAGGACTCGCAGTTCTGCACAAGAGCTTCGTCGTTACATGCACCAAATGATTTATGAATTCACTCAGATTGAGCATTTAGTTGGTGTTAACCGTACACGCTATAATCAATACGAAAGCATCATGAAGCCTTTGATTAATTACTTGGAAAAAGAGGGCTGTCACATAGTCCTTAATCGTCGTGTTGTTGACTGGAAATTCAAGGACAGCAAGATGCAAGACGAAATTACTGTTACTGGTCTTCACATGGTCAATACTAAAACTGATGAAAATGAGTTCGTCCCAGTGGATGACGATACAGCAGTCATCTTTACAAACGGTTCGATTACTGACTCTGCAACACTAGGTGATTTCAACACTCCGGCTGCAGAAAACATGGATTATGGTGCTGCTTCAAGTCTTTGGAAAGGCATCAGATCATTTTTATAACCTTGGTAATCCTGATAAATTCTTCGCTGATCGTGATGCCAGTGAATGGGTAAGTTTCACTCTCACTACTAAAAATCATCTCTTCTTGAACGAAATTGCTCGTATTACCACTCAGGAACCAGGCAACGCCCTTAATTCCTTTATTTCTACAGAACCAGTGACACCACTCGGTCAAAAAGATGTAACCATGTCAATCGTTGTCCATCACCAACCTCACTTCACTAGTCAAAAACCAAACGAAACGGTTCTTTGGGGATACTTCCTCTACCCTCGTCGTCACGGGGAAATCATTGATAAACCTTATATCGAAATGACTGGTAAAGAGATGCTCCAGGAACTTATTGGACAACTTTCAAAGGTAGACCCAGGGCCTATCAATATCAGCGATAAAGAAGAGGAAATCATGGACAGTGTTATTAACTGTATCCCTGTCTATATGCCATATGCTTCTGCTCTCTTTAACAATCGAGCCAAGTCAGATCGTCCTAAGGTTATTCCAAAACATTCAACAAACCTTGCCTTTACTGGAGAATTTGTCGAACAACCTTATCAAATGATTTTCACAGAAAATAGTGCTGTTCGTTCTGGAGAAATCGCAGCTTTCCATTTTGCTGGTATCCCCATGTCACGTTTGGTGAAAACACCTCGTTATGATAAAGATGTCAAAACCTTGTTAAGAGCTGCAAAGAAAATGTTCGATTAAGAATCATTACACACATTAAAGACAGTAAACATCATGATTTCAAAATGTTTGCTGTTTTTTTATTTTTGCAAAAACCAGCTTTCATTATATTTTTCTAAATCTACTATAATTTACATTTGACTTTTTATCAGATTAGATATAAAATAAAAGCGTTTCCGTTTGGTATCTCCAGACACTTCCTTCACAGAAGCACCTTAGAGAAACGATACTCAATGACTGTCAAACGGATAGTTTCTAATAACACGTAAACTATCATTGTTATAAGATTAAAGAGTATAAGGAGGACAAATGAATAAGAAAAGTTTTAAGATAATTGGATTAGTCTCTCTCGTAGCAAGCACTGTCCTACTCGTAGCCTGCCAGTCTGATACAAAAAACGAATCCTCAAAGTCCAAGGACGTTCAATGGGGGTATACTGGTGCTACTGGTCCAGACCATTGGGGTGACCTTTCTAAAGATTATGAACTCAGCAAAAACGGTAAAGAACAATCTCCAATCAATATCACCGGTGCTGAGGACATTGATCTTCCAGAACTAAACCTTAATAATCAAGAATCAGAGGCTCAAGTTGAAAATAACGGGCATACAATTGAAGTCAGCTTTAAAAATCCAAAGAATACCCTAACGATTGGTGATGATGTCTATAAATTACAGCAGTTCCATTTTCACGCACCTAGTGAGAATGAAATTGATGGTCAGACTTATCCTCTAGAAGGTCACTTCGTCTACAAGACTGATAATGGGAAAATCACAGTTGTCTCAGTTCTCTATAATTATGGCGATGAAAATCAAGCCTTAAAACAAATCTGGGATAAGATGCCTCAGGCTGCTAATACTGAAACCGAGTTGTCTCAACCTATCTCACTAGATGATTTCTATCCTGAAGACAAGGACTACTACAACTTCGAAGGTTCCTTGACAACACCACCATGTACTGAGGGTGTTAACTGGATTGTCTTCAAGAATCAAGAAACCGTTAGTAAGGAACAAGTGGAGAAATTCACTCAAACCCTTGGATTTGAAAATAACCGTCCTATCCAAGATACAAACGGTCGACAAATTAAAGAATAAAGCAAGATAAAAAGCTTGATGATAACTCCTCTCATCGAGCTTTTTTTTCGTTGACAATTAGTTATAGACTTTGTTACACTTGCCCTATGATTATCAAACATACAAGAGATACACTCTCAGAAACTTACCTCGATGCCGTAGCCATCCGAAACACTGTTTTTGTTAAGGGACAAGGTGTTCCTCGCTCCATCGAGATTGATGCGAATGAAGCCTACTGCATCCACTTTGTTCTATATGATGACAAAGGCAAGGCCGCAGCAACCGTACGCCTACTACCGAATAAAGACTTGACTCAGCTTACCCTCCAACGTATGGCGGTGCTCGATGCCTACCAAGGTCAAGGTCTGGGGAGCATTCTCCTAAAAGAAGCTGAAGATTTTGCACAAGAACAAGGCTTCCAGACTATTTCTCTCCATGCTCAACTCAGTGCACTTAAGTTCTACCTCAATAATGGCTATCAAGAAGTCGGTAACATCTTTGAAGAAGCTGGTATCCAACACATTACTGTTGAAAAATCCTTACTAAGTAAAAAAGCTTAAGCAGTTGACCCACTGCTTAAGCTTCTTCTTTTGCCGCAAATATAGGATAACCATGCTCGACAGCCAGAACTGTTACATTTTCTCTAGCTTTTAATGTCTCTGTGATTTTTTTCCAGCTACGATTTCCCATAATGATAACGATCATCGTTACCATATAAACTAAAAAAGCAGGATATCTAGCAAAGTCGGTAAATGTCAATTTTAAGGACTCCAGAATTTTCCTGAGTATAAAGGCGTAACCAATCACAATATGAGTGAGTCCACAAAAGTACCCTAAACATATAAGCAAATACTCTATTTGAAGCTTCTTGGAACGCTTTTTGTAGAGTAACTTATAGTCTTGACCATACTTTTCAAACACAGGAAAATGAATATCAAACCCTCTTCTCATACGAAGGACTTTTAAATCGGGTTGGGCACGATACCCAAGGCAATGAATCAGTTTGTATAGTAGTTCTCTTATCAAAATATAAAAAGAAATAATAAGGTTAGATAACAAGCTAATAAATACCAAAACCACAAAAGAGCCTACATCTCTATCCGTCGTCAAAAGAATAATAGCCACTGTAAAACACATACCACAGACAAAGAGACTACTCCCGTTAAGCATGCAAAAGAGCAAACTCAGAAACCAAGGGATAAGCTTTCTTTCCTTGGAGTGTCTACTCGACCGTTTCACGAATCAGCTCCTTCTTCATTATCTCAATTAAAACATCTCTGTCCTTAATCCATTGAGCTCTCTCATCCTTGTAGTAAGTACGATTACTGAGGAAAATCGCCGCACGTTGACGAGGGATATTGATAAGCACAAAGGTACCTGTATAACCAGTGTGAAGAATCCACTCGCCTTGGAGGTCCCAAGCGACACTGCGTTCCTTGTTGGATTGGCTGATATTCTGCGTCATATTTTTAGCAAAATCATCCGTCAAATAATGGTTAACAAAAATCTCTAAGTCTTTTAAGGTTGAAAAGAGACCTGCCGACCCTGTGTGTTCTTTGAGAACTCGAGCCTTGGGATCATGAACAGTCCCACCCGAAACCCCCTCAACCGTTGGAACAGCAAGGTCAACTGGCCCAAACCGTGTTTCAGACATACCAAACGGTTGGAAAATTTCGGAGTCAAAAAGCTTATCCAGTGTTTGTCCTGAGACTTTCTCAAGCATCAAACCTAGGAGAATAAAATTAATATCTGTATACAAGAAAGGTTTATCAGCCTTAACTTTGATAGCATTAATAGCAGCAATCAAGCCAGCTTGGTCTAAGTCATCACGATTTGGAATAAAAGGATCAATGCCGCTACTGTGAGAAAGAAGCTGACGAAGGGTTAACGTCTTATCCACTACTTCAGGATAGTAAGTCGATAGTTTCTCATCCAAGTCCAATTTTCCCGCTTGTAAGTAGAATAGACAGAGAGTCCCAACTCCTACTACCTTGGAAACACTAGCTAGATCATAGGTCAGTCCTGGAACTACCGGATGCTTTCCATCTTGAGTTCCTAGATAATGCTCCTGCCAATCTTGTCCATCATAAAGTGCAAGGCTGGCACCTGGAAAGATGTCAGCCTTGATGTAGTCTGTAATTGTTGACAATGTTTGTTGAAAATTAGTCATTACTTTGTAAACCAAACCTCAATATTACTCATGTCAGTGAGTGCGAGCAAGTTCCCTTTGCTGTCTAGGTAACTAGAGAACTGTTCTTTTTCAAGTTTATCATGCAAGGCAACCAAGTCATAGTCTTCTGCTACCTTAAACTCTAGAATTTCCAAATCCCAAGTCTGGTCTGGACTCACTTGGAGGTCAGGACCTTCTGCTTTTTCAAAGTGGATAGACAAAGGCAATTCTTCGCCAAAAAGATTGTCGTAGAAGAAAGCTGCTTGGGCTGTATCAACAACGTTCAAGGTCAAGGACTCAACTGTAAAGTCTGACACTCCTTTGAAATCTTCTTTTTCTTCAACATCTGCGTATTCAACTGTCTTAAGAGTAGACAAGTCATCTTCAGCATGCATCAAAATAAGACCATTCTCAGGTGAGATTGTTTCAAAGGCATAGCCCTTTTCCCCTTGGAAAATAGCCTTGGCTTGGTGATCATCACGCGCCAAAAGGTATTCAATCTCAAGTGGATTTGAAACTTTAATGACCACTTTATTAATTTCTTAGGACCTTCAACAGCGCGACAACGATAAGCTGGTGACTCCTCAATCACAAAAAGTGAGTTACGGTCTGTCCAATCTGTGAAGACCGCAAGGGCATTTTCCTCAGTCAAAAGCTTAAATCCTAATGTATTTTGGTAAAAATCAATATTTTCCTGTCTATTATTCACACGAAAGATTGGTGTGTGAAACTTAAAATTCCCTGATTGCGTCATGACAACCTCCATTCTTCTCTATTTTATCCGAAAAGAGCTTGTGTGACAAGGATTTTCCTAAGAAAAAACAGTATTGTAATTTTTTCACTTTCTTTCACACAAATTATGAAAATCATTACATTATCTTTACTTTGGGGCTAGCATTTTCCTCATTTTAGAGTATAATAGAGTCTATGAAAACTCTTGTCAATAATCTGGCATTTAGACATGCCTATCAGGGATTTTTTTTTACTGCTGATGATAGCTATCCCAAACATCACCTTAGGTATGACAACCTTATATAACAATCAGACTGGATTGACTTTTACGAAGCTTGAAAGCTGGGGAGTCATCGCTATCAATCTCATCATTTTTTACCTTACCTATCTCTGGGCAAAGAGTGAAGGATTGATGACTCGTTTTAGACTAGACCTCAAGGATGCTAAAGCAATTATCTGGGGCTTTCTCACTATCTTCTTGATGGGAGTCATTGGCAGTAATCTTATGCTACTAACCCATACCAACTACCATGCAGAACTTCAAAAGACGCTCACAACAACGCCTATCCTTCCAGTAGCCATTGGTATGATTACGGCAGCCTTCCTCCAAGAAATCCTCTTTCGCAAGTGGATTTTCACCTGGTTAGCTCCTTATTCGAAAACAGCTGTGCTAGTCAGCACTGGGCTCTTTTGTCTCTTTCATATGCCAACTAATCTTGCCTACCTCACTCTTTATATCGGAATGGGCTTGGCTCTCTCTATGGTCTACCAAAAAAGAGAAAACTTATCTGCAAGTATCACACTTCATGTTTTATGGAATCTTTACACCTTAGGTGCTACCATTCTAGTAATGACTAATCCAATGTGACTGAGAGTATTTTCTCAGTTTTTTATTACTTTCAAAATTTTAAGCATAAAAAAATCTGAAGCACTAACTTCAGATTTTTTGTATTGATTAAAGGTAGAGGAACTTGAACAAAGCTATAGCTAAAACTCCTGCTAAGATTGGAGCCACAACTGGAACCCATGAATACCACCATTTAGAATCACCTTTGTGCTCACCAAGAACTGTTGTTGGCAAGATGTGGTGGAGAAGACGTGGCATCAAGTCACGGGCTGGGTTAAGAGCTGGACCTGTTGCACCACCAAACGAAATAACCAAGGCTGCAACCAAGAAACCAACACCGATGTGGGCAACCGCAAGTGCACCATTAGCCATTTGACCTGTTACAGCTTCTTTATCATACCCATATTGAACTGCTTGTGAGACTAATTTGTGACCAAAGTAGTTGTTAGTCAAGGCAAGAGCACCAAAGAAGAGAAGGAATGAACCCGCAAACTCATTGGCAAAACCATTAAGCCAAGCACGTTTGTGATTTTCCTCTGAGTCTGAGTTATCATCAACAGCAGAGATTGTAGAGAAGGTACCGAGGATGTTGTTTGGATTCTCAGTTTGAAGATAATAAGGTTGGTGAACCCAAACCACGATAGCTTGTCCTAAGAAAGCACCGAGAAGTTGAGCAATCAAGTAACCTGGAACGGCTACCCATGAGAACAAGCCAGATGCAGCAAGTCCAAGTGTGAAGGCTGGGTTGATGTGGTTACCAGAAACATCACCAAACATAAGTGCTGGCATCATTACCGCAAAACCATAACCAAAACCAATAACAAGCCATCCAGACTTATTACCCTTAGTCCCTTTAAGCTCAACATTGGCAACCGAACCATTACCAAGTGCAACCATCAAAGCTGTCCCAATAAACTCAGTAATGTACTTCATAATCCAATCATGACTGAGCGCTTCTTTTAGAAAATCATTCATTTGTCTCTTTATTTCCTTTCACATTTTACAATAATTTAGACATCTATCATTTTATCAAGTATAATGTCTGATGTAAAGATATTTCTGAAATGTTTACGTATTCTTTTTTTGAGGTTTTAAAGTATGAAATTTAACCAGTTTAGTTACATCCCTGTTAATCCTGAAATTGCTTGTCAGGAACTTCGTTCTTTGGGCTTTGAAGTCTCTTTAAACGCTAGTGCCAAAGCTAATTTTGAGGCTTTTGTTCGCAAGCACTTCCTTTTCTTTGAAGATACTGATTTAGCTTTGAAAAATTGGATTGCTGATACAGAGACTGATCTCCTAACCTTCTTCCAATCAGACCGTCCTCTGACTGCTGAAGTCTTTAGTTTGGTGGCTCTTCAAATGCTAGGATTTGTCCCTAATGTGGACTTTACAGACAGTGCTGCTTTCCTAGAGAAAATGGCTTTTCCAATCACTTTTGATGGTAGCCTTAATAACCTGCATCAATTACTGGCAACACGCACACAGTCTGGCAATACCTTAATTGCTCAGTTAGTAGCTCAGGATTTGATCCCTGTAAGTAATGACTACGTCTTCTTTAATGGTAAGAGCTTGGCAACATTTGACACTAGTCAGCTTCACCGTGAGGTGGTTTATGTCGAAACACCTGTAGATACCGATAAAGATGGGCAGTTAGACTTGGTCAAGGTGACTATCTTACGTCCTGATGTGGACTTCCCAGTTCCAGCCATGATGACCGCAAGCCCTTATCAACAAGGGACTAACGAGCCTGCTTCAGATAAGCTCACCCACAAGATGGAAGGTGATTTGCTCGTCAAACCAGCAGGTGAAATCTCCCTTAGCCAACCAGAAATCAAGTCACCAGAGGCAGACCTTACGCCTATCAATCCTGTCACAAAGGCTCAGGAGCGATTTGCTCACACAGATACCTACACGCTTAACGATTACATGTTGGCTCGTGGTGTGGCTTCTATCTATGTGTCGGGTGTCGGTACCTTCAATTCTGAAGGCTTCATGACCTCTGGAGACTATCAGCAAGTTCTGGCCTATAAAGCTGTCATCGACTGGCTCAATGGTCGTGCACGCGCCTTTACTAGCCGTAGTAGACAGTATACCATCATTGCAGATTGGGCATCTGGTAAGGTGACTACTACCGGACTTTCATACTTAGGTACCATGTCCAACGCCCTTGCAACAACTGGTGTCGACGGTTTGGAGATGGTTATCGCTGAAGCGGGTATTTCTTCTTGGTACGACTACTATCGTGAAAATGGACTCCTCGTCAGTCCTGGAGGCTACCCTGGTGAAGATCTTGACACCTTGACCGAATTTACCTATTCTCGTGCCCTATTAGCTGGAGAATACCTACGCCACCAAAAAGACTACCAAGCCTACCTCAAAGAGCTAAGCACAGCCATTGATCGTAAGCATGGTGATTATAGCCAGTTCTGGCATGACCGTAACTATGTGCAGTTCGCAGATCGTGTTAAAGCTACTGTTGTCTTTACACATGGTAGCCAAGACTGGAATGTCAAACCGATTAACGTCTATCAAATGTTCAATGCTCTTCCTGACACTCTTGAAACACCTCTTCTTCCACAATGGTGCCCACGTTTACATGAATGCTTGGCAGTCTATTGACTTCCGAGAAAGCATGAACGCCTTGATTTGTCAGAAACTCCTTGGTTTGGATAACGGCTACACACTGCCTACTCTTATCTGGCAAAACAATCAGTCTGAACAGACCTGGGAAGTTCTCGATAACTTTGGACACGACAATGGTAAAAACATTCAGCTTGGTGAGGCTGAAGCTAGCATCGCTAACCATTATGAAGAGGAAACCTTCACCAAATATGGTAAAGCTTACCAAAGCTTCAAGGATGACCTCTTTGCAGACAAAGCCAATGCCATTACCTTGGACTTTGAACTGGACCAAGATATCCAAATCAATGGTCGTGTCCACCTAGAGCTCAAGGTTAAGTCTAGCACAAACCGTGGTCTCATTTCGGCCCAAGTTCTGGAAATGGGTGACAAAAAGTATCTCGCACCTATTCCCGCACTCAAACGCATGAATTTAGATAACGGCCGTCTCTTCAAGGAAGAAGCCTTACGTGAATTGCCATTCAAGCAGGCAAAATACCGTGTCATTACCAAAGGACACCTTAACCTGCAAAATCGCAAGAACCTCCTTAGCATTGAGAATGTCACTCCAAATGAATGGATGACTATCGGTTTGGACTTGCAACCAACCATCTACAAACTCAACAAGGGCGACAAACTCCGACTTGTTCTCTATACCACAGACTTTGAGCACACCATTCGTGACAATAGTGACTACGAATTAACTGTGGACCTAAGCCAAAGTCAGATGACATTGCCTTATTAGTATTTATCGCAAAAAATCCCATAGGATGAGAACTCCCATGGGATTTTTTTATTGTGTGGAAATAAACAAGATTTAATCTTCAATTTTTACGATTGATTTTAATATTATTTAAACAAATGATGTAACCAAGACAATGGAACAAAACAAAGATATGCCAGTAAAAATAAAGCATCAAACTATCAGATTTGGTTATCGAATAAAAAAGAAAAATTGCAACTAATAAAATAGAGAACCATAGCGTCTTCTTAACGAATAAAAAGTATTGATGCCATATCTCTTTATCACCCAAAGTAACTTTAGATTTTTTGCTTAGGAAAAGATGCATCAAAATCTCTGCTAGACTGCTAAGTACTGTTAAAACCAGAATCTTACTTAGAGGAATACCTAAAAAGAATCCCATCCACTCAATAAGCACTTGGTACAAAACAATGGCCGTAAGGGCACGTAGATTTTTTGACATAAAACTTAAACCTCACACTTCTATCAAACAGAAAGTTTTCACTATATTGAATTACACCTACAAAGCATAGATAAACACTATTTTTATAAGCATATCTATCATAAACTGCTATTCTAACCTCGTTCACTTTGTTTAATGATTTTAAGCACTCTGGGCGTCAGAAAAGCTAGTAAACAAATATCCAAAACAATCACAACAATAATGATTAGGCGCCATTCGGCATCTCTCACTGTCAGTAAACGATAAACACCAGCTAAAATAATAGCCAAATGTGCCAAGCCCATACCAGCGTAAATTTGTTTAAGAGTAAACTGTCGTTCTTCAAGTGGACGACGGTCAAGCTCTCGCTTAATCAACAGGGGCAACACAAGTAAAAAGATTGATAGCAATGCCAAAGGTAGCCAAAATAAGAAAGAATAACCATTATATAATAATTCTAAACCAATATTGCCACCTATCAAACCAAAGGCAACAACCATGAGTCGTAAATAAAGTAACATTCCTGAACGAAGTCGGTTAAGATAAGGTATCGCACTCTCCTTTCATCACAATCACTTGTCCGCTTGGCATAATCATAACTAGGACTTAAGGTTCTTTCTCTGCTCCTCAACAGGTTGGAAAAGAACCTTTTTGCCCCATCTTCCTTTTCTCAATGGACAACTCAACCTTAAAACCAAGAAATCCTCCCTAATGACATCAATAGCCATAACGAATCGCTAGCAATTTTCGCAACTCTGCCATTCGCTCCTCGATAAAGGGAGACAAGGTTAGCTGGTCTTTTCTGACCACTTCGGATATTTCCAGTGACATCCTGCTTAAGATATAGGGAGTGGCTGAACGAGAGTCTGCAAGTTCCGTTCGGTAGGAGTGCAGGACCTGCTTCAAATCAGCATAATTCGGCTTATCTCCAATAGTTTCAATTACTTCATCGATGATAGCTACTGCTTGTTCTCGTCTCTCTTTGCCTCCTGCAAACCATTTAAGTCCTGTCATTAAGAAAACCTCCTTATTTCTTTCAACTAATTTTTCAATCACATCTTTAGTATAGCACCCTGATAGTCATTTAAAAGCCAGCGTCCCAAAAAGTGACTATATGTCCCGAGTAGTAAAAAAAAGACTGAATATCATTTTTGATTCAGTCCATGTCTTATTGAAAAAGCTTTAACTAATTCTTTCTATACTGCCTATAGACTCCAAATAAAAAGAAAAAGAATCCTATTGATGCTAACAAAAGTTGATAGATATTTCCTGATGACAATAGTACTTTGCTATATAAATATATCATCGCAATAGTCGAAAAAATGATTAGGTATTTCTTCATTTGTATCACCTAGCTTATACTCCTTATTTTGTCAGTTACTTACTTCTCTATATTATGGTTGATATACTTGATGCCCCATAAAAATAGTACGAAACCCAATAATGAAAAAAAACCTACAAATATAGCGATAACTTTTTGATAATAGAAATCTGTTGTCAAAAAACGAAGGCAACTAAGTGTCAGTAACAAGAAACAAGCTAGGGAAGCTTTTATTTGATTTAACACAGTTGGTTCTTCTCTTCTTGTCATTATTTTTCGAATGAGCAATATATCAACCACAACCACTAAGAGGGCTGCTACGATGTAGACCAATTGGAATACGGATGATAAGTTATGAAGTAATTGACTAAAAAAAAGTACCAGTAAGGATATGCTAACTACTTGGGCAATGACAAATAGCACTATATCCCTTTTTGAAACTCTATGTGTCATTGTTGTTCTCCTTAACAGCCAAGTAAGGCTACTCCACCTCCAATAGCTGCACCTACGGCGACAGAGGCCCCACACATTCCCCATCGTTCCCAATTGACTCGTCCTCCTTCAACACTAGCAAGTGTTTCAAGGTCGAGGGTGTTAAAGTTTTCAATTGTTTGAGTTCCCATGGCAACTACCTCCTAAAATTTTTATCGTGTGATCTCTCAATCACATCTTCAGTATAGCATTCAAGTGTCTCTATCAGAGCTAGCGTCCCAAAAAGTGGCTATATGTCCCGAATGGTAAATTCATACTATAAATATCACATGATATTTTAATCTTCTTTTCATCTAATTGTATAACTAAGTCATATTATGATATAATATTACATATTTATGAGTATAAACAACAGTATACAAAAATTTGGAGGGAACTACAATTGGATATATATATCTTAGAGGACAATCTCATTCAACAAGGACGACTGGAGATGGTATTGTCTCAAGAGTTAAAAAAATACAATAAAGACTTATCTATTGTACACACCTTTGATAAGCCTCAGCAATTTATAGAAGCGATTGATTCAACAACTTCTAACCAGCTCTTTTTTCTTGATATCGAAATTAAGGGAGAAAAATTAAAAGGGCTCGATATTGCTAAAATCATTAGGGAAAAAAATCCCTATGCTACTATTATCTTTGTCACTACCCACTCAGAGTTTATGCCACTAGTTTTTGATTACCAAGTATCTGCCCTAGACTATATCGATAAAAGTCTCTCTGAAATAGAATTTAGGAAAAAGATAACCAGAGCTTTAGCTATAACTATGAAACCACTTGGAATAGAGAATGACGAGATTTTTGATTTTCAAACACAACATACAGCTATTCGCATCCCTTTAAATCAAGTTATTTATATTGAAACTTCTCCGCAAAAGCATTATGTGATACTCCATGGTACAAACAATCAAATGACCTTTCGTGCAAATCTAAAGGACCTTGAAAAAGCTAGTCCTTCACTCGTATCTTGCCATCGTTCGTATCTCATTAACCCTAACAACATTATAAGAATCAACAAATTAAAACGTGAAGTCGAAATGACTGATGGTAGTATCTGTCCTTTTTCACGTACCAAAGCTAAAATGCTGATGGATACTTTTAAAAGAAGGAACCTTCAATGATTATTTTTTTATTTTTGCTTACTGTTGTCTCTGAATGTTTCAATATTTGCCTGTTTCTTTACTTAATAAACAAAAGAGTTTCAATTAGGCATTTTCTTATTATCTTATTTTGTCGCATAGCATATACCAAAATATGTAACAGTCTATCCTGGAAATTCTTATTCTACTTTAACGAAGAAATATTCTATCTTTTATTATCTTTTTTTATATCACGAAAGCCCTACTTACAATCAAAGCTTAAAATATTCAATGCTCTTCTCCCCACAACTCTTAATAATATCAGTTTTAGAGTAATCATTTTCTTTATATTTCCTTTGTTTGGAATCAGTGTTGAAACAATAAAAGTTAATTATCTTATAGCTGTCTCATCTTCTTTCCTAACTATTTCACTATCCTTTCTTTTAATAAAATTATTCAAGGAAAGCTTTGGAGTTATACAGAAAAGACGATTAGCCCCTCTCATATCAAAGAGTATCATTATTGCTGATATCATTATGATTGCTTATACATTTACCCAGCAATATCTCGTCTACCTCGAAAACACTACTCATACATCCACTCTGATAATCAGGAAGTTAATTGTGGTTATTTATCTAGTCTTGTTCTTTATCATGCTTATCTTCTTAGATAGAAGTATCCGATCAACAATACAAAGTCAGTTGGACTTTCAAAAAGATATTCAACTATCGCATCTTAAGAATTATAACAAACAGATTGAAAAACTCTATCAGTCGGTTCGAAGTTTTCGTCATGATTATGCCAATATTTTAACAACACTCAAACTTGGTATCGAACAAAATGATATAGCTATTGTAAAAGAAGTCTACGACTCAGTTCTAAAAGATTCCGATAAGCATTTAAAATCGAAAACATTTGATTTAACTCGCTTAATAAACATAGAAGATAACACTATTAAAAGCCTACTTGCAGCTAAGTTCCTAGAGGCAGAAGAAAATAACATTGATGTCTCCTTAGATATTCCTGAAACTATCAAACTCGAGGGTATGGAGATGGTCGATTTTATTACTGTCATTTCTATCTTTCTAGACAATGCGATGGAAGCATCAATTCAGTCTGACATACCAAAAATGCATATTGGCTACTTCAACCATGGTAATAAACAGCTCTTTATTGTCCAAAACTCGACCCGGGAAGAATTCATTTCGATCACCTCACTTTTTGAGAGAGGTGTCTCAAGTAAAGAGGGTGATCGAGGTATAGGTTTGGCCAACGTTAGGAATATCCTAGACAACTATCAAAATATTTCTTTAAAAACTGAAAGTATGACTTTTGCATTTACACAGGAACTTAATATATCGAAAAAAGCTTGACTAGTTTCAAGCTTTTTCTGTTGCTCCATCTTACTATTTATGAAAGTATCTTCTAGATTACCTACAGAATAATCAAGTAAAATCATTTATTGTTTAAAATAGTTTTTGACTTGCAAGTAAGCTAGAAAATCACAGAGGATTAACAAAAGCATTAATACGGCTAGTACTATACGGTCTGTGGTATCACTGAATGTTAGTAATGTGTAAAACTCTACACAAAGCACAAGAAATGAGATGACAAAAAGACAATGAAGGACTGCTGTATTGTTAACGGATTCACTGAATCTGGACGCTTCTTAAGCATACGGCAGAGCAGACCATTTACAAAAATAACTACTAAAGCTAGCGCTCCGACTGCTAGCCAAATCTCTGGAGAGGTCTTGCTTTTGTAGAGAGAAATACTGGTACTTATAAGGAAAACTGCCGGTACAGCAGTGACGACCCTAGAAAATCGCAATACTCTCGAACTAGCATTCTTTAACTTCATGATAAAACACCTAAATTATGAATAACCTCAGTCAGTCTTGTAAACCGAATAAGCTATTACATTTAACTCTATTCCTTTCTGTATTTCATTTTTCGTTTATCCATCGCTATCTTTAGTAGACTTAATAATAAGCCCTTAGCGATTAAATTCTACTGGAGATGTAATACAATAGCGTCAGTAGTACTGATACTTTAAATAGGCGAATATACATAACTTTGTTTTTTCTATTACAAAGATATGCAATCAAATATAATACAATCTCAGCTATCATTAGCAAGAATAATTTTACTTCGGGAACATCAAAAATAAGCATTTGCAAGCACCCCACGTTCAAAGGAGCAAAAGGTTACTTTTTAATCTGTGCCCATTTTTTAAAAAGCAGACTATAAAGAAGCAAGGTTAGCCCCAACAAGTTAATAGTATGGTGGACTGCATCCAAACTTCTAAATAGATTAGCGAGGCCCATTCCTATGAGAATGGTAGCCAGTAAATACGGTTTTGAGTTTTTAAACATACTTTTCTCCTTAAAGTGTTTTTAGCTTTCTGTGCAAAGCTATGATTTTTATTATAGATTGGAAGCCGATAAAAAAGTAGTGACATAAATGTCACTACTCGTCTGACCTTATATCCTTGATAATCGTACACATAAGAAAGAGAAAAAGACATAACCCAATAAGATTTAGGCATTGAAGTCCAAAACTCAGTTTTTCTCCCAAGTTATGTAAGGCAACAAGGATGAAGCCCATAGACATCATTAGAGACACTAGGCGTTTTTTAGTCATAAGTACAAATACCTCTTCTTTTATATCGAAATTTTCAACCACTATTCACAGACTAGCAATTGACAAGGTATCTCAATTAGGATTTCTTTTTAGCGGAATTGGTAGCTTTGTGTTTTTCAAGAAATGACATAATAGGCTTATCTAAAAAACTCATCACAGCCATGAAAACCATCCCTAAAATATAACTTTTCAAATCAAACATAATCCATCACCACCAGCATGTTGCTCCATAACCAACACCACCTACGATAGCACCTCCGGCTGCTCCTGCGACAGCACCTTGCCAAGTACGTGTTTTGATACCTAATCGTAAACCATTACCAACTCCTGTAGCTACTCCTTGTTTAGCAAAACCTCCCCAGCTACATCCGCCACCTTCAACGTTTGCAAGTGTCTCGAGATCGAGTGTTTCAAAAGTGTTCATTGTTTGTGTTGTCATTCTAACAACCTCCTAAAATATTATTTTTTAGCTTTTTTCTCTCAAGCTATGGTTTTATTATAGGGTGGAAGACAACAAAAAAGTAGTGACATAAATGTCACCACTCGATTTTGATTTTTAAGAAATCTTTTCGAATATAGAATCTATGGTCTAGACTAGCTTACTCTCCTTCCATTGCACCTGCTTGTAGGCTGTACATCTTGTGGTAGGTGCCACCGAGGGCTAGGAGCTCCTCATGGCTACCGTGTTCGATGATGCGGCCCTTGTCTAAGACATAGATGCAGTTGGCATCTTGGATTGTCGATAGGCGGTGGGCAATGGCAATGGTTGTGCGTCCTTGACGCATTTTTGCTAGAGAATTTTGGACAATAGCCTCTGTCTCTGAATCAATATTGGCTGTCGCTTCATCTAGAATCAAAATCTTAGGCTGGCTAGCAACGGTCCTAGCAAAGGCTAGAAGTTGGCGTTGGCCAGTTGAAAAACTTGAACCTCGTTCAGAAACGGGAGCATCGTAGCCTTCTGGAAGTTTGTCGATAAAGTGATTGGCATCCACAAACTCAGCGGCTGCTTTAATCTCTTCATCAGTTAAATCCTGATACATGGCAATATTGGATTTGATTGTACCATGATAGAGAAAGGGTTCCTGAAGAACAAGACCAATGTTCTTACGCAACTCTGACTGACTATAATCGCGAATATCCACACCGTCAAGAAGAACTCGTCCTGATTGAAACTCATAGAAACGCATGAACACGTTGATAATAGAGGATTTTCCGGAACCTGTAGAACCGACAAAGGCGATGGTTTCACCTTTATTGACAGAGAAGGAAATATTATCCAAAATCTGGTGCTTGCCATCATAGGAGAAGGAGACATTTTCAAAGCGAATATTCCCCTCGGTAACCTTAGCATCTGTGTCTCTCTGCTCAGGCTCATAGGTGCGCTCGTCAATCAAGGCAAAGACCCGACCGGCTGAGACCATAGAAGTTTGCAAGGTTGAGAAGTTTTGTGTCACTTCAATCAAGGGATCAAAAAGACGGTTAATGTACTGGATAAAGGCATACATGGTCCCCGCTGTGATGCCCAGGTAGATACCACGGTAGCCAAAATAGGCCATGAGAACGGCATAGCCCAGGAGCTTCAGTAAACTCATGGCTGGGCGTAGAAAGAGAGAATCCAGTGACATGGAACGGCTAGCATAAATAAGGTGTTCCTCATTAATAGCATCAAACTCTTTTTTGAGGCGTTTCTCTTGGTTAAAGGCCTGAATAATGCGAATCCCTTCGATACTCTCTGACAGTTTGGCATTTATATCTGAAAGTAAGGCTCTGGTCTTTTCAATGATAACCACTGATTTTTTGCGGTAAAGGTTAACCAAAAGGACAATCAGAGGAAGAAAGAGCACAATAAGCCCGGTTAGACGAATGTCCAACATCATCATAGTGTAAAGGGTGGTAACAAAGATAAAGATAGCCGAAATAAAGCTAGACAGAATTCCTGAGAACATCTCACTAATAGTCTCTGTATCATTGGTCAAGCGGGAAACAATAGACCCTGCTGGAGTCTTGTCAAAGTAAGACATACCCAGTTTTTCCATATTGGCAAAGGCATCTCGGCGAATATCCCTGACAATACTG